>Ga0302193_10000236_pt1 | contig 49933 bp, 52 predicted proteins | sample II_Bog_E3_3_FD_200228 | JGI IMG/M metagenome (GOLD analysis project Ga0302193, IMG submission 200228) | Peat permafrost microbial communities from Stordalen Mire near Abisko, Sweden - II_Bog_E3_3 | ecosystem: Environmental > Terrestrial > Soil > Wetlands > Peat | place: Sweden: Abisko...
CACCTCCTGCACCAGCTTCCTGGCCCACATCGCCAGCACCCAGTTTGGCTTTGACACCGCTCCTGTGGCCGAGTTGATTCACTGGGCTGACATTGTCGACGGCGCACAGTATGAGAGCCCCGAGTCGGCGGTGGAAATGGCCGCCCCCGCAATGAAGCTCACCCTGATCATTGAGTCCACACAGGATCCGGAATTCATTCCCCGGCTCATCCCGCTGCTCACCGCCATGCCGCTTGCCGAAGTGCTCAGCCAGCCGTTTGTGGCGGACCTGCTGCCACCGCTACTCGAGAAACACAAAGAGGCGCTGGAGCTGATTCGAAGCCGCGCCGAAGAGCGCGACGGCACCATCTTCTTCGACATCACCGACCACCCGCTTGAAGGCTTCAACAAGTTCATCCCCTACTATCTCTACCCCAACGCCACCTACTCCATCGGCCTGTCAAAATCGAGCTTCCGCACCAAGGTTGCCGTCGGCTCCAATCCCTGGACCAAGGCCGACCCCACCAAGATGGTGAACCTGGCGCAGGTCTGCGAGCGCTACGGCGGCGGAGGCCACGCAAGAGTAGGCGCTATCAGCTTTCCGCCCGACCAGGCCGACAAGGCCCGCGTCGCGGCTGCGGAAATCGTCGCCCAGCTCCGCGCCACCAAACCCTTCGCCTGAAAAGATCTCCCCGCCCCACCCCGTAACACTGTCATCCCAACCGCAGCGGAGGGATCTGCGGCTGCTTCTAAAAGTGCACTTGCTACCCCAACCGCTGGGTGGAAAAGCAAGACTCTCACACCCCGCCCCACCCCCTAAAATAATCCCCAAGACTTTGCATGCAATTACCCACCAAACGAGCACAATAGAAATACGGGCGGTCCAACCGCCCCAAAACCGCTCTGAAATCTCGCCGAGACCCACCCCCCCCTACCAAAATCAACCGCTTTTGGCGGCCTTTTCTTCAGTAAAGCCCATGGAATGAATGTCTTACAAAACGCACATGTGTACCAATCAGTAAACACAACTGCCCAAAAACGCCGCTTTTTCAGCCAAAAACAGCCATTTTTGCTCTATCTTGCTTCGAAAAACGCGGCTTCTTGCCATGTTTTAAGCCTGTTTCCAGAGGAGGGAGCGCCCATGAAGATTCTCCGTAACAGCTCGATCGTCCTAGCAGGCCTATACCTGCTGCTCCTGCTCGTGTTTTTCGTGTGTCAACGAAGCCTGCTCTACTTCCCCAGCGCGGATTCAACTTCCCTCAGGGAAGCCCACGCGAATCCCGCCTTCACGCAACTCACCGTAAGAACGGAGGACGGCCTCGATCTCAAGGCCTGGTACGCGCCCGCCACAAGCAAGCCATTCACCTTCGTCTTCTTTCATGGGAACGCCGACAGCCTGGCCGACTCCTCCTCAGTCGCAGACCCGTATATCGCCGCCGGCTACGGATTTCTTGAAACTGAGTATCGCGGATATAGCGGCCTGCCCGGCAAGCCAACCGAAGCCGGCCTCTACGCCGACGGCCGCGCCTCAATCCATGCGCTAAACGCGCAGGGAGTGCGCACCGAAAGCATCATCCTCTTCGGGCACTCCCTCGGTACCGGCGTCGCCGTCGAAAATCAGCAGATAGAAGGAATTCCTGAATGTTAACTAACCACTACCCACTAACCCCTCACACCTACACCTTCACCCGCATGCTCGGCCACTCCGCACGGCGGTGCTGCTTGAAGGCCAGAACGCCCTCTTTGAAGTCCTCCGCCGACCGCTGCAAGGCATTCACATCGATCGCCTCCGCAATCTCTTCGTCCAGCCGCCGTTTGGCATGCTTGCGCAGCAGGCACTTTACCGCGTACATGGCCTGGGGGCTGTTCAGCAGCAGCGTCTGCGCCAGGGCGCGCGCTGAGGCCATCAGGTCGCTCTGTTCCACAATCTGCGTCACCAGGCCCAGGCTCAGCGCCTCTTGCGCACGCAGAATCCGGCCGGAAAGCAGCAGGTCCCGCGTCCGCAATTCACCCACCTGCCTGACCAGGAATGAAGCCACAATCGCCGGCACAAAGCCCACCCGCACTTCCGTGTAGCCGAACTTGGCCTCGGGCACAGCCAGCGTGAAGTCTGGAATCGTCGCCAGCGCCATGCCACCCGCAATCGCCGGCCCGTTCACCGCGGCAATGATTGGCTTGGGAAAGTCATAAAGCGTTCGCAGCACCAGCGCCATGTTTTCCGAGTCCCGCCGATTCTCCTCCGGCGTGCTGGCGTGCATCGTCTCCAGGTTTTCCATGTCCAGGCCGGCGCAAAAGGCCGGTCCCGCGCCCGTCAAAATCACGATCCCGCAGTCGGAAGCCTCCGCTTCACGCAGAGCCAGCGTCAGCTCGTCTATCAGCAGCGGGCAAAGCGCATTGCGCTTCTCCGGACGATTCATCGTAATGGTCATTACGCTGTTGCGGGTCTCAGTCAGCACGTGATGGTAGCGAGACATGGCGTTCTCCCCCGCATGGAACCCTCACGGAATTCCACCGCGAACCACCATCCTAGCGCAGTTTATTCCCGCCTCGTATGTAATCCATGTCACGCGGTCTGGAAAACCGGATTAAATTGGTTTCAGTGACCCCAGCGCCACAATCCACAGCACCAGCCCGCACACAAAGTGCAGGGCGGGAATCGGCCCGATCGCCATCGAAAAGCGCATTCCCCGGCGCAAGTTCATGGCCACCAGCAGCCCCTCAAGAGGGAACTGCAGGTAAAGCATCAGTTGAGGAAGCGTGCGGGTTAGCTCGTCGCTCATGCCCAGTTCGCGCAACCCCAAAACCTGCACCACCGGAAACACAATCCGCAACCCCCACGGGTCCCACTGCGCCGCCAGCGCATGCAACTGCGGAGACAGAAAGCCCAGCACGATGCCCACAGCCACCGGCGCCCAGCTCATCCAGTTCATCGCCGGCGATTGCTGCTTCTGTTCCGCCGCAGCCTTCTTCTTCAACAGAGGCTTCTTCGCCGGAATCGTGGCCCCTGTCGTCTTGGATGCGAAAATGGTTGGCTTTTTGGCCACTTTAGGCCGTTCCCGCACCGGGGGAATCGTCGACACCGCCAGAGCGGCGGACGCGGACAGACCAGCCGGAACAGCCGCTCTATCCAGCACCGCAAGGGCCACGGCTTTGACCGGTTCCACGGTTGTCGGCACTGCGTCGGCCGCCACTGCGCAAACCGGCTCTTTTACCGGCCCCGCAGCCATATGCGCCGCGTTCAACTTCGGCTTCGAGTCTTTCGGCTCGAAACGACCAGCCGTCTGAGCAGGGGCCGGAATCGCAGCCGCGAGTTTCTTGATCTCTTTCGAGCTGGGCTTTGCAACTGGAGTGGCATGGATCGTAGGCCGTTTTGCGACCTTGGGCCGTTCCTTGATCGCGGGGATGGTTCCAATCATTTCAGCCACTGGGGCGAACTCCTTGGTTTCAACGGCAACTCGATGTTTGCACGCAAGCACCCTCCCGGTAACTCCCACTTTTGTGCCAAACTTCTAACACCATGCTGATAGAAATCTGGGAACGCCTGCGCGGCTATCACAAGTGGATTCCCATTGAAGCCTACGTCTGGTCCGCCTCGGATATCCGCAAAAAACTCGGTAACCGCCACCAGGTCCCTCCCGACAGCCAGTTTTCCGGCGAGCTGCTGGTCTGGTTCGACGACTACGAGCTACCCCACGTAGGCACATTCGTCACCCACGAAACCTCGCCGCTCTACCAACTCCTCGAAGGCGAATCCGTCGAGATCCGCTACAACCCCTTGAAGCCAGATCGCTACTACTGCCGCCCGCACTTCTTAAGTTGGGCGGCCATCCTCACCAAAGCGGTCCTCGGCATCGCCGTCTTTGGCGGTTTCCTCGCCTGGCGCATCTGGATGATCTTCAAGCACCGCGGCCTCTGACCTCGCCCGTCTTCTTCGTACCGCAGGGCCGCCGCCCTCGTTCGATAGCCCCCGATTTGTGCCAAACTGTAGGCATCATGCTGATCGAAATCTGGGAGCGCCTCCGCGGCTACGACAAGTGGGTGGAAGCCGACGCCACAATCGAGTCAAGTGACCCAACGATCTACCAGTCGAGAGGTCACGACTACAGCCACAGCGACGACGTCATCGTTTGGACCGATACTGCCGGCGACAAGCACCGGGCGCCATTCACAGTCCAGGTGGACTCTCCGCTCTTCCAATTGGTTCAGGACTCCAAAATCAGCATCCGCTATAACCCTGTCGATCCCGAGGAATTCTATTTCCGCGAATTGCTTCAGACGCGTGTCCGAAGAGTTGTCTCAACGACTGCCGTGGCCGCCCTCACAATCGCCGCGCTGGCATTCTTCGGATGGTTGCGAACTCTCTAACCCCTAACCCCTAACCCCTGCTCCTAAAGCCCCAACTCCCCCGCTCTTTTCCGCATCGCCTGAATGCAAAACCCGATATGCGCGTCCAACTCCACGCCCAGCTCTGCCGCGCCCTGAATCACGTCCTCCCGGTTCACCCCCCGCGCAAACGCCTTATCCTTCATCTTCTTCCGCACCCCGGCCACCTCCACATCCGCAATCGCTTTCGTCGGCTTCACCAGCGCGCACGCCGTCAAAAAACCCGCCAGCTCGTCGCATGCGAAAAGGGACTTGTCCAAATGCGTCACCCGCGGCACTCCCGAGTACTGCGCGTGGCCCAGAATCGCCGTACGCATCTCCGCCGGCCAGCCCAGCCGCTCCAGTTCCTTGACGCCCACAAAAGGGTGCTCTTCCAGCGACGGATGCCGCTCGTAGTCAAAGTCATGCAGCAGGGCAGTGGTTGCATACAGTTCCACCATCGCAGCCCGCGCCTCGCCCGCTAGTCCCAGCCGATCGGCCTCGGCTTCTCCGCACGCCGTCACGCAGGTTTCCACCGCCAGCGCATGCTTGCGCAGACTCTCGCCCTCGGTCCACGCCGTCAACAGTTCCCATGCCGCAGCGCGGGAATAGCTTCTCGGCATATCCGTCATAGGGTTGTCATTTGTCATAAAAATATTTCTCCTGTTGATCAATTTGGTTCGTGCTTCTTCGGGTTTTTCAGGCTATGATGGGGAAATCTTAGGTATACCCCGGTTTTGAGCCTAAGTTTCCACTTGACAATTATGGTTCACATCCCCGAAAGTAGCACAAGTCGAGGTGCAAAAAGGCACCCCGGAGAGTCCGCTCTGGCACTCCGCACACGGCCGATGGCAACCACCCCAATGAACGTGGAGACACGTGAGGTTGTGCGCTGCGATTTCTGCAGCCTCGTGCAATACAGAACATCCAACTCCCTTTGCAGAAAGTGCCGCAAGCCGCTTGATGTGGAGGAGCCCCCACATACCGTTCTGCAACTGGTACCCAACCCCACGGTCGTGCCCTCGGCGGAAGCCGGGTTGCAGGTCGCTGGACAGGTGCGCGATATCCGCAAGGCGCGCCACCTCTCGCAGCGCCAGCTCGCCGGCCGCATGCAGGTGCCCCGCACCTACATCTCCAAAATCGAGAACGGCAAGGCGATTCCCACGCTCGGTTCGCTGGCCCGTTTGGCCGCCGCCCTCGAAGTGGATATCAGCCAGCTGGTGCGGGATGCGCGCAGCCTTCGGGATGAGGAAGTCGCAGCCATCTTTGCCGATCCATTCCTGGCCGAGATTGCCGCTCTTCTGCCTGCCTTGGAACCGATGCACCGCACGCTTTTCCAGGGCGCAGTACGCGATGCCGCCATGGGACGCCGCCGCACCGCCTAGGCTGCAACTCTCGCCGGACGGCGGTTTCACGGCCTGCCGCCCGCCGCGCATGCTTGCTCCCTGCGCGCACACGTCCCTGGGTCTTTGCTCCCGGTGCGCCCGCCGCGCACCGTCCCGCGGATCAACAGTGATTGCGGCCCATGGGCGCATGTGCTAGGGTCGATTGTGCTGCCTATTCGTTTTGGCGATCGAGTAACCACCTCTCTACGGGAAAGCAGCAATGGGCCTTGCGGCCCGCCATGCGGGGTTTGAAATATCCCGTCTGGCGCCTGCATCCGGATCACCCCGGGGATTAAACTGAAATTGCCGCAAGACCAACGTCGAGGCGAGTCCTTTGTATCCTTCTGCCAAGCTACGCCTTCATGAGATGACCCCTGAAGAGCGGGCTGTCTATGACACGCTCAAGCCCGAGCGTCTGCCCGAGCATGTGGCCATCATCATGGACGGCAATGGCCGCTGGGCCGGAAACCGCTCGCTCAAGCGCTTCCTCGGCCACCAGCAGGGCGCCAACAGCGTCCGCATGGTTACGGAAACCGCCTCGCAGATCGGCCTCCCCTGGCTCACCCTCTACGCCTTTTCGCTGGAAAACAGCCTCCGCCGTCCGCGTGCCGAGATCAACTTTCTCATGCGCCTGCTGCGCAGTTATCTTGAAAACAACCTCAACCGCATGATGGAGTGCAACGTTCGCGTCCGCTACATCGGCCGCATTCACGAGCTGCCCCCCGAAGTTCAGGACAAGATGGCCTGGGCCGCCGAAGCCACCGCCCGCAACACCGGAACCAACCTGACCCTGGCTCTCAACTACGGCGGCCGCTCTGAGCTGGTCGACGCATTCCGCGGTCTCGCCGCCGAAATGCAAGCCAAGCACATTCCGCCCGACCGCATCACTGAAGAAGACATCCACCGCCACCTGTACACCGCCCACATGCCCGACCCTGATCTGCTCATCCGCACCTCGGGCGAAATGCGCCTCTCGAACTACTTGCTCTGGCAGGTCGCCTACACTGAGATCCTCATCACCGAGCGCTTCTGGCCTGACTTCCGCGGCATCCATCTCCTGGAGGCCATTCGCGAGTTCCAAAGCCGCGAACGACGCTACGGCGGACTCAGCGAATCCTCCGGCGAAGTCGACGAGGAAGCCGACCGCTACAAGATCGCAGCCGGCTGATCTCCGCAATCCCCCGTTTTGCAACTTGTCTAGCCCAATCGTGTTAATTACCTTCGTGGCTCCCAGGCGCTTTTTTCTGTGTACAAAAGGCGCCTCGCTGCCCCATCCTGTCCATCTGGACTTTGGAGGTCTTGACAACATGGAAGACAAGAAAATTGAAGTGAACGAACAGGATTCCGCCAAACGCATGCAGCGTCTTGCTGAAGAAATGCGGTTCCGCATCATGGAATCGAAGGCTCAGCGTGGCGGCTCGGAGGCTTTCCTCAGCTGGCTCCGCACCGACGCCGCAAAGCACGCCTAGCGCCAGAGCCCGCTGAAGGTTTGTTCCTCCCGGCGCCTCGCCCCTCGCCCCGGCAGTGTATTCTCACCCTTGGAATGAAACGAATCCTCACAGCCCTGGTTCTAATTCCGCTGGTCCTGCTTCTGGTCTTTCTCGGGCCCCGATGGCTGGTCTTCGTTTCCACAGCCGCCCTGGCCGCCCTCGCCGCCTGGGAATATCTCGGCCTCGCCGAGCGTGGCGGACCCAACCCCCCCCGCATCGCGGTTGTAGTAGCCATTGCGCTGCTTTTCGCCGGCAATTTTGAATACCCCGATCTCACCGCCTACATCCTCGGTTTCCTGTCCATCGCCCTCCTGGTCTATTGCACCTTCCGCTCCCCAATCGAGATGGTCATGGCAGATTCGGCACTCTCCGTCTTCTGCTTCATGTACATCGGCCTCAACCTGCTGGCCCTGCCCGCCCTGCGCGATGAAGCCAACGGCCCCTCCCTGGTCACGTTTCTCCTCTGCGCCGTCTGGGCCGGAGACATCGTCGCCCTCTACGTTGGCCGCACCCTCGGGAAACACAAGCTGGCCCCCAGCCTCAGCCCCAACAAAACCTGGGAAGGCACCGCCGGTTCCGTAGCCGGAAGCCTGCTCGCCGCCGGTGGCCTGCTCTGGCTCGAACACGTCCTCGCCGTCCACTTCAACTCTGCCCGCCTCTCCTTTCCCGATGAAGTCTGGTACTGGCTCGTCCTCGCGGTCGTCATGAACGTCGCTGCCCAGGTTGGCGATCTGGCTGAGTCCGCCCTCAAGCGCTCCGTCGGCGCTAAAGATTCCGGAACCCTGCTCCCCGGACACGGCGGCGTCCTCGACCGCATTGACGCCCTGCTCCTTGCCGCTCCAATCCTGTGGTACGCCCAGATCCTTCGCCAGCACTTCTAGACACCCCTTGCCATTAAAATGAAAAATGGACTTAAAAGAAGACCTTGAAAAGACTAGCCATCCTCGGTTCCACCGGCTCCATCGGCCAAAGCACCCTCTCCATCGTTGAGCAGTTCCCTGACCGCTACCAGGTCGCCTCCCTCGCCGCTGGCCGCAATCTCGACGAAGCCTTCGCCCAAACCGTCCGCTGGCGTCCAAGCCTCGTCTCCCTCGCAACGGAAGAACTCGCCGCCCAGCTTGCCCAGCGCCTCAAAACCGCCGCCATCCTCGGAGTTGAAGTCGTTCACGGCACTGAGGGCACCGTAGCCTGCGCCACCCTGCCCGAGGTCGATTTCGTTGTCTCCGCCATTGTCGGCGTCGCCGGACTTGAGGCCACCCACGCCGCCATCCTCGCCGGCAAGCCCATCGGCCTCGCAAACAAGGAGTGCATGGTCGCTGCCGGCGAAATCCTTACCGCCGCGGCGCGCGAGACCCAGGTCCCCATCCTCCCCATCGACAGCGAACACAACGCCGTACACCAGTGCCTCCGCGTCGGCCAGCACAGGGAAGTCAAGACCATCTGGCTCACTGCCTCCGGCGGCCCTTTCCGCCAGACGCCGCTTGCAGACTTCGCCCAAATCACCCCCGAGCAGGCCCTCAAGCACCCCACCTGGGTCATGGGCCGCCGCATCACCATCGATTCCGCCACCATGCTCAACAAGGGCCTTGAAATCATCGAAGCCTGCCGCCTCTTCAACGTCCCGCCAGCCCAGGTCAAGGTCACCGTACACCCCCAGTCCACCGTCCATTCCTTGGTCGAATACATCGACGGCTCCATCCTCGCCCAGATCTCCGTCACTGACATGCGCCTGCCCATCCTTTATGCGCTGGCCTACCCCGAGCGCCCGGCCTCAACACTTACCTTTGACCTCGCCGCCCTCAAGCATCTCGACTTCGAGCAGCCCGACTTCGAGCGATTCCCCTGCCTGCGCCTGGCCTATGAGGCCGCGGAAAAGGGCGGAGCACACTGCATCGCCCTCAATGCCGCCGACGAAATCGCCGTCGAGGCCTTTCTTGACCGCCGCATCCCCTTCATGGGTATCCCGCGTACAATTGAAAGAGTGCTTGCCGCCACCCCGGAAGCGCACCCCGCCACCATTGCGGAGGTGCTCGCCTCGGACCGGGAGGCGCGTCAAACGGCTCGTGCCTTGTTGCCATAACAAGTTTCTGAGTAACACAAATGTTTTGAAGGGGCGCGGCTTTAGCCGCGCCAAAAATCGCGGGACATCGGCTTGGGCTTTACAGGCTGCGGAAAAACTACCAAATGGCCGAAGGTTTGAAAGGGCACGGCTTCAGCCGTGCCGCAAGTGGCTGAAAATAAACGCTGGGCTTTAGCCCCCGAGGGAAAGTTCGATTTGATCGGCGGCAGCCTGAAACCTCCCGGCGCATGATCCCCACGCCAGTTCGTTTTGCACGAAGGAAAAACCGTACTCTATGCATGAATTTCTAGTCTCTGTCGTCGCCTTCATCGTCCTTGTGGGCGTAATGGTCATCGTTCATGAGTTTGGCCACTTCGCCGTCGCCAAACTCTGCGGCGTCCGGGTAGAAGCCTTCTCCGTAGGCTTTGGCCCACGCCTCTTTGGCGTCAAATACGGCGATACCGACTATAAGGTCTGCCTGCTGCCCCTCGGCGGCTACGTCAAAATGACCGGCGAAACTCCGGACCAGATCACCACCACGGCCGAAGACACCGAAGGTATGGACCTGGCCAGCGACCCAGGCGCCTTCACCTCGCATCCCCGCTGGCAGCGCATGCTCATCGGCGTGGCCGGGCCGGTCGCCAACTTCATCCTCGCCTTCGTCCTCATGTTCTTCTACTTCGGGTGGATCAACGAAGTCCCCCGCCACGAAGTCAAATCGACCATCGTCGAGTGGGTCACCGCCGACTCCCCCGCCGCCAAAGCCGGACTTCAGCCCGGCGACACCATCAAGCGCTTTGACACCGTCGACAACCCCGACTGGGACCAGGTCAACCAGCGCGCCCTCATCAACCAGGACTCCAACATCCCCTTCACCGTCGAACGCGGCGGCCAGCTGATCCCCCTCTCTCTCAACATGCCCTCCGCCCCCAAGGGCAAGGACGATTTCGACATCAGCGACGTCGGCATCCTCCCCGAGTTCATTCAGGGGCCGATTGGCGTGGAGTCCGTCCCCTCCGGCACCCCCGCTTTCAAAGCCGGCGTTCAGGCCGGGGACGCCATCGTCGCCGTCGACAATCACCCGTTTCACACCGTCCAGTCCCTCCTCGCCTACATGGAATCCGGACAGGGCAAGCCCATCTCCCTCATCCTCCTGCGCAACGGCGTCACCCTGCCTCCCGTGCTCGCCTACCCCGCCAAAATCGACACCAAAGGCTACAAGCTCGGATTCACCCCCGTCCTGCCGCCCTACGGCCCATCCCCCCTGCCCCTCCGGGCCGCGTTCCACAGGTCTGCCAAGTTCTGCAAAGAAAACTCCACCATCATCGTCGAGGTTCTCGGCCGCATCTTCACACGGAGGGTCGCCATCTCGCAGCTCTCCGGTCCGGTGGGCATTGCGCGCATGGCCGGCGACGCCGCGGAAATGCCCGGCTGGCTCTCCAAGTTCAACATCGCCGCCGCCATCAGCCTTAACCTCGGCATCCTCAACCTCATGCCGTTCCCCATCCTCGACGGCGGCCTCATTCTGCTGCTCATCATCGAGAGCGTCATCCGCCGAGATATTGAAGTCAACATCAAAGAGCGAATCTACCAGGCCGCCTTTGTCGTTCTCATCGCGTTCTTCGCCTTCATCATCTTCAACGACGTAACCAAGCTCCCCATCTTTAACCACTTGAAACCGTAGAAACAGGGACCAAGGGACCAGGGAACAGGGACTAGTCCTTAGCCCTGGTCTCGAGTCCTACACCCCACACCCCATCACCCACTGCCTTTATGTCTGTCACTACAGAAGTCCGCGTCCGCTACGCAGAAACCGACCAGATGGGCATCGTCTACTATGCCAACTACCTGGTCTGGTTTGAGATCGGCCGGGTCGAATTGCTCCGCTCCCTCGGCCTTGCCTATAGCCAGCTTGAAACCGACCACCAGTGCATTCTCCCGGTCGTCGAAGCCAGTTGCCGCTACAAGTCCCCCGCCCGCTACGACGATCGTATCTTGATCGAAACCCGTCCCTCGCTGCTGCGCGGTTCCGTGCTCAAATTTGCCTATCGCATCCTGCGCAAAAACTCCGAAGCTGAAGAGCCCAGGCTCCTCGCGGAAGGCGAAACCGTCCACGTAGTCTGCGACGACCAGCTCGTCAAAAAGCCCCTCCCCCCCCAGCACGAAGCCGCCCTTCGCGCCATGATGGAAAACTAGCCCCAGGAACGCCCGGCATATTCATCCCCACCACACTGTTATCCCGAGCAACCGACTCGCTTTAGCGAGTTACAAAATAAATCAACTGTCATCCTGAGCGAAAGGGGCCCCAAGCGCACTTCATTTCCGGGGTCCCCGGCGACAGGTCTTCGTCGCTGGGGTGGAGTTCCGGGGTCCCCGGCGACAGGTCTTCGTCGCTGGGGTGGAGGTGGGGGGTGGTGAGTCGAAGGATCTGCATTTGCTTTTCGGCCTTTGTTCATGGGGAGCATCATGACTTGCGTCGCAAGTTACATCTAGACTGAACAAAGCCTCAGAGAGTAGCGCCGGTCTCCAGACCGGCTGTCGTGCGGGTCTCCAGACCCGCGCCTCACATCCTTTGTTCATAGGGAGCAAAAGAGGCCCCAAACGCTCTTCAGGCCGGAGGCAGGCGGTGGTGAGTCGAAACCCTGCCCTGTGCAAAGTTGAATGGGGATCTGCATTTGCTCTTTGCTGCCCTTCGGTCTGCCCAAAGAGACGATCCTGCCGATTTCACGTTTTCTAGACGCTTCCTTCACACCTTTCTTTTTCCCTGTTGCTAAGGTGGTCTTCGTAGAGAGGACATACCCATGAAACTCAATCTCCGTACTCTCGTTCTGGCGTCGGCAGTCACGGCGACCGCAGCCCTGGCCTCCATCCCCGCGCTTGCTGCAACAGCCGGGGCAACCCTGCTCCACGTTCCGTTCAGCTTCACCGTCGCCGGCAAGGCCCTCCCCGCCGGAGATTACTTCGTCAAGCGCGACACCTGGAACTTCATCAGTCTCCAGTCCACGGATGCCTCTCGCAACTACGTCTGGATCAGCCGCGCCGCTGAAAAGAACGATGGCGGTGTCTCCCTGCATTTCGGCGTCGACGGCCAGAACCACGTCCTCGAATCCGTCCAGTACGGCGCCCTGGTCACCCCGCGCCTGGCCAACCACGTCGGCAGCACTGAAGACATCACTCCTCAATTCAAGATCGACCGCTAACCACAAACCCGGCCCTCCCCCTGCCCGTTGCATGCAAAAAACCTCAGGGGCGTCCGCCAATCCGGATGCCCCTGAGGGTTTTGCTGTCTGTTTTAATAAGAGAGCCCCGTGCCCCATCCATTTCGCGCGCTTTGTGAAAAGGGTGGGAAGGCACAAGCCTCAACACGACGCGAAACGCGCGCCGATCATGCCATGGCACCGAATCTGACCACCGCCCCGGAACTCGAATCCATCCTCGCCGAGCTCTCCGCCCGTGAGCCCATCTTCCACCGCCCGGAGTTCGGCGCCACCCGGGCCGACTTCGAGCGCATGACCGCTGACGACTTCTGGGAGACCGGCGCATTGGGCCGCCGCTACTCGCGCCAGGTTGTCATGGATGAGCTGGAAAAGCGCTTCGCCGCGCCGCATCAAGACATTTGGGAAACCAGCGACTTCCAATGCCGTCAACTCAGCGCAGACATCTACCTGCTGACCTACACCCTGCTCCAGGACCACGTCCGCCTGACGCGCCGCGCCACAATCTGGCGCAAAACCGCCGACGGCTGGCAAATCCTCCACCACCAGGGAACCATCGTTCAAGAAGCTTGAAGGTTTACTTGTCCCGTGCCACCACAAAGTCCGGCACCCAAAGCAGGGCCCTCTTGAACTCCGAGTCCGGGAACTTCGCCAGCGCCTTCCGGCTCTGCTCGGCGTACCGGTCCGCCACCGACATCGCATACTCTACCGATCCGTTGCGAACCAGAATCTCCTGGATCTGACCCCGGCTCACATTCTCAAAGCTGCGATCGTCCAGCACCCGCTGAATCAGTTGCCGGTCACTCGCCGTGCCGTGGTCCATAGAGTGGATCACCGAAAGCGTCGCCTTGCCCTCGCGCAGATCGCTGGCCACCGGCTTGCCCAACACTTCCTCGGTAGCCGTCAGGTCCAGCACGTCGTCCACAATCTGGAACGAAAGCCCAACCGCGCGTCCATAGGCCGCCAGGCTCGACTCCTGCGCCTCGGTCGCCCCCGCCAGCACCGCGCCCAACCGCATCGAAACCGCAAACAGGCACGCAGTCTTGCGGAAGATCAGGTCGTAATACTCAGCTTCGGAGACAGCCTTGCCGAGCTTCTGAATCTGCAGCAGTTCGCCTTCAACCATCTGCTGCGTCAGTCCAATCAGAAGCTCAAGCACGCGCAGGCTCTTCTCTTCCAGAGCCACCTTGAACGCCTGCATATAAAGCCAGTCGCCGGCCAGAACGCACTTCTCGTTGCCCCAGGTGGTGTTCGCCGAAGGCCGCCCGCGCCGCATGTCCGCGCCATCAATAATGTCGTCGTGCACCAGCGTCGCCGTATGCACCATCTCAACCACCGCGCCCAGACGGATGGACCCATGCCCCGAATACCCCAGCATGTGCGCCGAAAGCAGCAGCAGGGAAGGACGAATGCGCTTGCCCCCGCCCTCGCGCAGGTACTCCGCAATCTCAGTGATGGTGCTCACCGGGGAGGCCGCATCGCGCCCAAGCTCCTGCTCAATCGCCACGAGATCCTCTCGCAGCAAATCGAAAAACTCTCTCCCCGTCGCTATCGCCAGTGTGCTCAAAGCTCTCCGGTTCTCGTCCCTGTCAGTTGCCTGAGCCGTCTTTCGCCCCGGCATCTGTACATCAGATGCACCAGGCATCGCCCGGCTTCCATCTAATTGCTGCGATAGTTCGTAAACTGCAAATCCACGCCCAGATCTTTGCCCCGCAACAAAGCGATAATCCCCTGCAACTCGTCGCGATCCTTACTGGATACTCTGACTGTATCGCCTTGGATGGTCGCCTGTGCCTTCTTTTTTGAGTCCTTCACCAGACGAACAATCTCCTTGGCCTTTTCGATCGGGATTCCCACCTGCAGCTTGATCGTCTGCCGAACGCTCTGCCCGGTCGCCTGCTCCAGCTTCTCATACGTCAGATTCTTTAGCGACACGCCCCGCTTCACCAGCTTCTGACCCAGAATCTCCTTCACCGCCTCCAGCTTGTATTCGTTCGCCGAGGCCATCTGAATCTCCTTCTCGGTCTCCTTCAGCGTGATGTCGGAGTGGGAATCCTTCAGGTCAAACCGCTGCCGAATCTCCTTCAGCGCCTGGTCAATGGCGTTCTTGACCTCCTGCATCTCCACCTTGCTGACAATATCAAACGAGTTTTCCTGTGCCATAGCTCTTCATCCTCAAATCCATGCATGCAGCATTACCAGTTTCCCACGTCCAGCCCCAGCCGAAACAGCCTCTGGAAGTTTTTCGTCGTCGCAATGCCAAGTTCTTCGCCGGAAACACCCAGCAAACCCGCCAGCACCTGCGCCGTGCGGGTAACAAAGGCCGGTTCATTGCGCTTGCCGCGGTCCGGAACCGGCGTCAGCCACGGTGCGTCGGTCTCCACCAGTATCCCAGCCAGTGGGACGAGCGCGGCCACCTCGCGCAGCGGCTCCGCCTTGGCATAGGTCAGGTTTCCGGCAAACGAGATCAGAAATCCCATGTCCAGCGACCGCCGCGCCTGCTCCCACCCCGCGCCAAAGCAGTGCATCACACCGCCCAGGCCGGTCGGCCGCCAATGCTCTTCCAGAACAAGAAACAGATCGTCCCAGGCGTCCATATTCCCGCCCGCGCCATCCCCCGTCGGCCGGCAATGAATCAAAATCGGCCGCTTCCGCGCAGCAGCAATCTCCAACTGCTGAATCAATCCCACCCGCTGCACATCGTGCGGCGCGCCCTCGTGGTAGTAGTCCAGCCCAATCTCCCCGCAGGCAATCACTTCTGGCTCAGCCAGCAGCCCGTCCAGCTTTGCCAGCACCGCCCCGTCGATCTCCGTCGTATTGTGCGGATAAACCCCCGCGCTCGCATAGAGCCGCGGAAACCTGGCCCCCTGTGCCGAAAGCGGATTAAACTCCCGGCAAATCGCCAGCGCCCCCTCCATCTCGGCAGCGTGTTCGCCAATCCCGATCGCCAGCACCGTCCCCACCCCCGCCTCAAACGCGCGCGTCAACATCGCCGCCCGGTCCTCCGCGTAGCGCTCGCTATCCAAATGTGCATGGGAATCAATCAGCAAAGGAGCCTCAATGTCTACGGATGAACAACCTGCAAACCAAGAAAACTCTCAAAACCCAAGAAGTCGCTGTCATTGTGAAGCAGTTCGTGGCCTTCCTGGATGCAGAATGTGGCGATCAGGCAATCGATGGTTTTGCGCACGGTGATGCCGCGGGTTTGCAGCATTCTGAAATTTTCCGCGGCCTTCACAGCGAGTTTTCCAGGCACGTCTTCAAATACCGGCAGCGCCAGTAGCTGTACCTTCGTCTGCCGAAACTGCCGATCAGATCGGAAACCGCGCAGCACCTCACAGACAATCAGACTCGTCAGTCCAACATCGCCTCGAGTCAAGCCCGTCTGAAGCCACCGCGTCTGCGGCGTGATCCGTCCATTGAATGCGTCGATCCATACGCTGCTATCCACGATCACCATGCGATGTATCTGCTTTCACTCTCCGATTCGTTGCTATGCCGCGGGCGTATGGGCAATCTCCCCGTCCTTGTCGTGCCCCTCATCCCAATCGGGAAACCTGGTCGCGCGCATCTCGTCCAGGTTGCCCTCCCACTGCACTTTGCCGAAGAGCTTCAATATCCCCTCTTGCCGCTTGAGCCGGACCACAAGGTGCAGCGCCTCTTCAACCACCGCTCTCTTGGTGGGCCTGCCGCTCAGAGCCATCGCTCGGCGAATCAGCTTCTCGTCAATCTCAACGTTAGTCCGCATCGGATGTAAGCTCCGGCCAGTTTCCATTCCTTACCAGTTCCGCGTGCCATTCGTCCAGCCGCCCCTCGCGCTCAGCCTTCTTGCGAGCAATCTCCTGCAAACGGAAGACTTCATCGATCTTTTGTTCGTCGAGTTTATGGGAAACCAGCTTCCGCAGCGCCGCTTCGATGGCTGCCCGCTTGGTGGCAGCCCCAGTCGCCTTCATCGCCTCGCGCATCAACTTGTCGTCGATATCGATATTGGTCCGCATCGCTGCCGCCTCTCGATGTGTAAGGATAGCACGATTCATGTGTAGAGGGCTTTATCCTATTTCTTCGGCTGCAACGAAAACCAAGGCCCGTGCGAACCGCTTTCTTCGGAAACCGTGAAGCTCGAATCGGATGCAAAAGACGCGAAGTTCTTTCCACTCAGCGTGTCGATCGACAGTTCGTCCGGTACGGTTCCCTCGAAATTCGTCGGCTCACTCTCTTGGTAAACGAGTTTGCCGTTTTTCAGGAACACATACTGACCTTCAATCTCTTGATAACCCTCATCCGTCACGCCGAGGATCAGGCTTCGCTCTTCTTCTGTCGTGGCATCGTTGAAGTAGAAGCCCTTATCCCAATCAAATGGCGTGTAATCTTTCAGCTTGACGTTGCAAGGGGCGCCGTGGCGACAGCAAAGGTGTATTCCTCGAACTACAGAGCGCGCGACCATGCCCTGACGTTGCCCGCAAGAAGACAACACAAGCAGCATAGCGGCAATTCCGCATATTCGCCGCCGTTTCGCTCTTTTCATGGAAGTAATCTCGGGGCCTTGCCCTACTTCAGCCGCGCCCCCAGCGGCACATCCTCCAAAAACCCAGCCAGCACCGGCGCCCCATCCGGCAAGCTCGCCGCCAGTAGCATTCCGTTCGACTCCAGCCCCCTCATCTTCCGCGGAGCCAGATTCGCCACAATCACAATCTTGCGCCCAATCAGCGTTTCCGGCTCGTAATACTGGGCTATCCCCGCCAGAATCTGCCGCTTCTCGTAGCCCAGGTCCACCTCAAGCCGCAGCAGCTTGTCGGCCTTGGGAATCCGCTCAGCCACCAGAATCTGCGCCACCCGCAGCTCCACTTTGAGGAAGTCCTCAATGCCGATGAACTCGCCTTCGCCGTGTTCCCCGTGATGCTTCGCGTCGTGTTGCGGCGGCGGCGGCGGCGGCGGTGCTCCGTTGTTCGACCCCGTCGTGACTCCGCCCGCAGCCATCGGCGTAACATCCAGCCTGGCGCTGGCCAGTTCCGGCGATACGGGATGTACGTGTACCGTGTCTACTGGCGCTTCGGAACCTGTGATCGGGGCCGATGTAGCCTCTGTCAGTTGCCCCCCCAGCTGCGCGTCCACAGCCGGTGACCCTGGAACAGTTCCGGCAAGTTGCCCCTGCACCGAGGTAACCGAGGGCGATGCCGTAGCCCGGGTTGGAGCCTCCGTCGATTCCGGCGCCGCAGGCACAGGAGATACCCCAAGCGCCGATGGCGCCGCATGAGGCGCCGATGATCCCGGCTCTCCCACACTCGCCGCGTCCACGGCGCTGCCCACATTCTTGTCTTCAAGATTCTGCATACGTTCCACCGCATCTTTCTCCGCGCGCGGGAATAGTGGCGCGGGCTCCCCAAATCGTGTGCCGCAGTTCAATCCGCCCCAGCCAAGCTCTTTGAGAAAACCATTGCTTGCGGCGGTCTTGATATCTCCCTGTCCGAGTTGCTCCCAAACCTTGGCAGCAGACTCCGGCAGAATCGGGTACACCAGACCAGTTAGGATGCGGATCGCCTCCGCTGCTGTTGCAAGCACTCGTGCTTGCAGGGCTTTGTGCTCCTCTTCGCTGCGATCTGCAGGCTTCTTCCATGGCGCGTTCGCGGTCAGGTAGCCGTCAGTTTCGGCCACCAGAACCCACAGCGTCTTCAGCGCCTCTGAGAAATTCAGTTCGTCGAAGGCAGGCCCAAACTCAGCAATAGCGGCCTCTGCACCTGCGCGAAGGTCGCCATCCGCGGCGCTCTCCGGCACCACCCCGTCAAAATACTTGTGCACCATGTTCACCACGCGGCTCACCAGGTTCCCGTAGCCGTTGGCCAGGTCCCCGTTATACCGCTGCACCAGCGCATCGAAGCTGAAGCTTCCATCCTGCCCGAAAGGAATTTCCCGCAGCAGGAAGTACCGCAGTGCATCCGCGCCCAGCACGGCCTGCACGGTCTCCGCCCGCACAATGTTGCCGCGCGACTTCGACATCTTCCCCTGGTCGAACAGCAGCCAACCGTTGGCCTTCACACTGCGCGGTGTCGGCAGCCCGGCAGCCATCAAAAACGCCGGCCAATAGACGCAGTGGAACCGGCTGATCTCCTTGCCGATCAGGTGCATGTCCGCCGGCCAGAACTTGGCAAAGCGCGCCTGGTCCACCGGGTCGTCGGACCCATAGCCCAGCGCGGTGATGTAGTTGGCCAGCGCGTCCAGCCAGACATAAATCACGTGCTTCTCGTCGCCCGGCACCGGAATGCCCCACGAAAAACTCGTCCTGCTCACCGACAGGTCCTTCAGCCCCGAGCGCACAAAGCTGATCACCTCGCGCCGCGTCGACTCCGGCCCCATGAACCCCGGATTCGCCTCGTAAAACTCCAGCAGCTTGCGCTCAAACGCCGACAGCTTGAAGAAGTAGTTCTCCTCGCTCACCGTCTCCGTCAGCCGCCCGCAATCCGGGCAAACGGTCCCCGGCGGCCCATCCACATACGCCTCGTCGCTCACGCAATACTGGCCCGTATACGAGCCCTTATAGATGAATCCCCGCTCCATCAGCGTCGCAAACAGCTTCTGCACGCCACGCTTGTGCCGCTCCTCGGTTGTCCGAATGTAGTCGTCGTAAGTCAGCCCCAGCTCGTCCCACAGCCCGCGAAACTCCGCCGAAATAGCCGTTGCAAACTCCCCCGGGGTGCGCCCAGCAAGTGCCGCCGACCGCTCAATCTTCTGCCCATGTTCGTCCGTCCCCGTCAAAAACCACGTGTCCACGCCCAGCGCCCGTTTCCGCCGCGCAATGGCGTCGCACACAATCGTCGAGTAGGCATGCCCCAGGTGCGGCCGCGCATTCACGTAGTAGATAGGCGTGGTCAGGTAATAGCGCGATGGGGCGAGGTCGGATTTGGATTCGTTCGTCATGGGGGAGATGTTGGATTCACTTCTCCCGCTGCCGGATGCGGGAAATTCAAGGCAATTTCTCTCACCATCTTACGGCATTTCAACTGGTTTTCCTTTCGACCGGCTATAAAGCTCCCGTGCCTCGTCGGGGTACCCTCTGGGTCACGCCTTCTTTCTGGCGCGAGGGCGGCAAAGCGATGCTCTCCAAAGGTCCCTTCAGCCGAAGCCTCCAACCCCAGGATCATCTGAGGTCCCGGAGGGACCGGTCGATAATAGCCCAGGGCAAAGCGAAGCGCCGCCCTGGGTATGGGGCCAAAATGACTCCCGCGCCCTGTAGGGCCGCTGTGAGCCACGCCTCCGCCCTTCCTCGACTGTTAGAATCAAGGGTGAAAATCAAACATTTTTGAGGCCTGACTCAACGTGTATCTCGAATTGCAAAAGCGGCTTGGCACAACCCTTCGCGCGGTTCTGAAGGCAAAGTACGACCTCGATATCGAGACCATCCCCATCGAGATTCCCCCCGACCTGAAATTCGGCGAACTCTCCACGCCCATCGCCTTTGAACTCGCCCGCAAGCTCCGCAAAGCCCCAAAAATCATCGCCCAGGAGATCGTAACCGCCCTCGGCACGGTCAATGGCTTCGCCAGCTTCGAAGTCGCCGGCGCCGGCTACATCAACGCCCGCCTCGATCGCGCCGCCGGAGCCGCCGCCATCGCCCCTGTCCCACCCCCACTCAAAAGTCCGCTCCATGCAATGGTCGAGCACACCAGCATCAATCCCAACAAAGCCGCCCACGTCGGCCACCTGCGCAACGCCATCCTCGGCGATACGTTCGTCCGCCTCCTGAGAGCCGCCGGCCAAAAAGTCGACGTCCAGAACTACATTGACAACACCGGCGTTCAGGTCGCCGATGTCGTCGTCGGTTTTCAGCACTTGGAGTCTATGTCGTTGGAGCAAGTCCGCACACTTCTGGCCGAATTTGAACTTCGCGCAGAAGGCGCGGGCTGCCACACCGCAGGTGTCCAGCGCATTGACTACTACTGCTGGGACCTCTACGCCAAAACCTCGCAATGGTACGAGCAGGGAAGCGAAGAAGAAAACGCAGCCCGCAAAAAGCTCCGCTATGCCACCCTGCACAAGATTGAGCAAGGCAACAACGAGACTTCCGAGATAGCCGAGCTCATCTCCACCGCAGTCCTCCGCCGCCATCTTGAAACCATGCTCCGCCTCGACATCGAATACGATTTCCTGCCCCGCGAAAGCGAAATCCTCCACCTCAAATTCTGGGATGCCGCCTTCGAGCAACTCAAGCAAACCGGAGTCCTCTACTCCGAGACCGAAGGCAAGAACAAGGGCTGCTGGGTCATGACCCGCCCCGGCGCCGACGTCTCCGCTGGTGAGTTGAACGAAGACGCCAAAGTTATCGTCCGCTCCAACGGCACCGTCACCTACGTCGGCAAAGATATCGCCTACCACCTCTGGAAATTCGGCCTCCTCGGCAAGGACTTTGGCTACCAGCCCTTCTTCACCTACCCCGATCATGAGTGCTGGATCTCGGCGGAACAAGGCGATGAACACCATCCGCACTTTGGCGGCGCTCAAGCCATATACAACGTTATTGACGCTCGCCAATCCGATCCTCAGGCAAACGTCATTCAAGCCCTGCGCGGCATGGGCTACGTCGATCAGGCCAACCGCTACACCCACTTCAGCTATGAGATGGTCGCCCTCACTCCGCGCTGCGCTGAGGAATTGGGTTACGCCATCTCCGATGAAGATAAAGCCCGCCCCTACATTGAAGTCAGCGGCCGCAAAGGCTTCGGCGTCAAAGCCGACGACCTCATCGACAAGCTCATCCTCGCCACCCGCGCCGAGGTCGACGCTCGCCAAACCGGCGGGACCGGAGAAAACGCTGAAGCGGAGCGCCAGCGCATCGCCGAGCAGATCGCGATTGGCGCCCTGCGCTACTTCATGCTCAAGTTCACCCGCAACTCGGTTATCGCCTTCGACTTCAAAGATGCCCTCAGCTTCGAAGGCGAAACCGGCCCCTACATCCAATACGCCGTCGTCCGCGCCCGCAACATCTTCCGCAAGTCTGGCACTACGCCGGAAGCGGTGCTCGCCGACCTGTCCAACCTCACCTCAATCGCCGCTTATCTCACCGGCGACGACAACGAAGACATCTGGGCTCTCTGGCTGCGCGCCGGCCGCCGCACCATGGTCCTCGAGCAAACCATCACCACCTCCGAGCCCGCCTATCTCGCCAAACACGCCTTCCAGTTGGCGCAGGATTTCAACAACTTCTACCACAAGCATCCCATCCTCAAAGAAGAGGACCCAGGCCGTCGCACATTCCTGCTCGCCACCGCCGCCGTAGCACTGCGCGAATTAATCGAAGTGCTAAGCTGGCTGGGCATCGAAAGCCCTGAGGCAATGTAAGAACGCACTGCAAACGGAGCGGCGAGCCACCTTGCCAATTCGCATCCGGCAGCTATCTACGGCATGTCCAGCCGATCTCCGTACTCATTGCGGCAAGCTTCCCCGCAGTTTATTTATTAACTAAACAACCTATGGTGTTTGCGAGAATGGCCGCTCCATATTTGAGTTAGAAAAGTTGATAAATCCACTTGACTGAGCGACCCCGCGATGAATAGGCTAGTCGCACTCGGAGCCAGTTCATCAGCGTACCTTTCTTCCCTCACAGATCCCCCTGAGCTATGCCCCGATTTCCATGGGATTCGCCGGATTTCCCCTCAATCTACTGAATGCCATGCATTCGCCGACAAGCTCTCTCGTCCGCGCAAGTGCATTTGGATGTTTCTAAGTGCCGTTCCCTCGATACTCCCGATAGTTCTCACCCCCAAGGCGACGGCTCTCTTCAAGCTTCACCAACCAATCCAAGGAGGTCGTGATATGAAACCCAAGTTTGCTGATCGTCATCAGTTCTTCCACACCCGTTTCCACCTCAACTGCGCCAGAACGTTGGGCGTGCTTGGAATTGCCGCGCTCTGCGCGACTGCTTCTCTGCCGCTTCAGGCTCAGCTTTCTGAAGACCCCAAGTCAGACTTGGTAATGATGGCGAAGAAACCTGCTCTTTTGCCAGGCACGCTGGTCGTCCCTTCTTCTACCAATGTCCTGCCCACAGACAAAGGAAAAAAAGCACACACCAACCTCCGCTTCATTGCTCCAGCCACTGCGTCTCCCCTCGAGGCGCCTCCGTATAGCGGTTACGGCTATGAAACCCCGGCGTCGCTCGGCTGCATTTACCAGTTGGTAACGCCCGTTGCGGGTTGCAACCCGAACACAACCACGGCCGACCCAACCGGCGGAAGCGAGACTATCGCTATCGTCGACGCCTATGACGATCCGAATGCCGCCCCCGATCTCGCCTACTTCTCAGATCTGTTCGGTGTGCCGTTCAACTTTGCAAAGTTCAACGTTGTGTACGAATACGAGACGCAACCAGCCACCGATCCTACCGGCGGATGGGAACTGGAAGAGTCTTTGGACATTGAATACGCGCACGCCATGGCGCCCCATGCTGTCATCTACCTCGTGGAGGCACAATCGAACTCCTACGTCGACCTCCTGACCGCAGTGCAGATTGCCAACAACCTCGTTATGTGCGGAAAAGACGAGTACAACCCGAACACACAAGCCTATGGCATCTGCCCGTCCGGAAGTACAGGCAAAGGCGAAGTTTCAATGAGCTGGGGTGGTGAGGAGTTTGGCGGCGAAACATCCTATGACTCCGTCTTCACTGCCGCTAACGTGGTCTATGTTGCCTCTTCCGGCGATTCTGCCGGCACCATCTGGCCCAGCACATCGCCGAACGTCATCTCTGCCGGTGGCACCAGCAATGCTCGCAGCCTGGCCAATGGGAATCTTATCGCGCAGATTGCCTGGTCCGATGCGGGTGGCGGCTTGAGCACAGTTGAGCCAATCCCGTCCTATCAATCCAGCAATGCCAGCGTGAAGGCGATCGCCGGCACCCGCCGCGCAACCCCGGACCTCTCCGCGGATGCAAATCCAACTACCGGCGTCTGGGTCTATGACAGCTTCCCGTATGAAGGCTTCTGGTACCCCAGCAACTGGTGGACTGTCGGCGGCACAAGCGTCGCTGCGCCAACCATCACTGGAATCATCAACGCATCTGAAACCAAGTCCGGAGTTTGGGCTGCCTCTTCCACCGCGGAACTGACCGCGCTCTACAAAGACCTCGGAACCGCTTCCACGTATGCGGCCGATTTCACCGACGTATCCTATGGGGCCTGCAATTTCTACTCCGGCTCCTTCTCTGGCACGGGATACGACCTCTGCACTGGCATTGGAACGCCCCTCGGGCTGGCGGGCAAGTAGATTCCCGATCGCAACCTTGGCCTGGGTTCCTGGAAATGGAAAGCTTCCGGAGCCCAGGCCAAACTTCCCCAAACTCCTCATTCCGCAAGTCCCTTCAAGGCGCAAGCCACCGCCGCGATGCGATGTGCACCGTCAATACCCTCCCGATTCGTCACCGTCCTTAATCCGGCCCTCGTCAATGGGATTCGCGCCGTCTTCGGCCTCCAGCAGATTGCGAAAGACATGGAGTGCAGCCGAAATCCGTCCCAAAGATGCCTTCCGCTGTACAATCCCAACATGAGTTGCCGCGCCGCCCTCAAACCGTTGGCGATGGCAAAACGTCCAATTCCCCAGAGGGCCCTATGACCGCACCCCGCGAAAAGAACGAGCCGCGCAAGCTGCCCATGATGCCCATCCGGGACATGGTGATCTTTCCTTACATGATGACGCCCTTCGTCGTGGGCCGCGAGTCTAGCGTCCGCGCCCTGGAAGAAGCGCTCACCGGCGACCGCAAGATCTTTCTCGCCACCCAGCACGACGCCTCCATCGACGAGCCCAAGACCAAGGACATCTACCAGGTCGGCACCATCTGCAACATCGTGCAGAGCGTCAAAATGCCCGACGGCAACATCAAGGTTCTCGTCGAAGGCGTCGAGCGCGCCAAGTCCACTGAAGTCAACGATCGCGACGGTTTCTTTGTCGCCACCGTCCGCGTTGGCAAATCGCAATTTGAAATGACCCCCGCCGCCGAGCAGCTCATGGCGCGCGTCACCAGCCTCTTCGAGCAATACGTCAAGCTTCAGCAGAGCCTCAACTACGAAACCATCATTGCCACCGTCAAACTCGACGAAGCTTCCAAGCTTTCTGACACCATCGCCGCCAATCTCCAGCTCGGCATCGAAGAAAAGCAGGAACTCCTCGCCATCTTCGACCCCGCCGCCCGCCTGGCCCGCATCGCCGACGTGCTCGACATCGAAATCGAAAAACTCGACCTCGATCGCAACATCCAGTCCCGCGTCAAGCGCCAGATGGAGCGCGCCCAAAAAGAGTACTACCTGAACGAAAAAATCAAAGCCATTCAGAAAGAATTGGGCCGCGGCGAAAAGAGCGAGTTTGACGAGCTGCGCAAGAAAATCGAATCCTCCGGCATGCCCAAGGAAGTTCTCGACAAGGCCATTCAGGAACTAAAAAAGCTTGAAGCCATGCCGCCCATGTCCGCCGAGTCAACCGTGAGCCGCAATTACATTGACTGGCTCCTCGCCGTGCCGTGGAAGAAGCGTTCCAAGGAAACCCGTTCCATCGACTACGCGGAAAAAGTGCTCAACGCCGACCACTACGGCCTGGAAAAAATCAAGGAACGCATTCTTGAATTCCTCGCCGTCCGTCAATTGGTCAAAAACCCCAAGGGCTCCATCCTCTGCTTCGCCGGACCTCCCGGGGTCGGCAAGACCTCGCTCGGCATGTCCATCGCCAAGGCCACCGGTCGCAAGTTTGTCCGCCTCTCGCTGGGCGGCGTGCGCGACGAAGCCGAAATTCGCGGCCATCGCCGCACTTACATCGGCGCGCTGCCGGGGCAGATCATCCAGCACATGAAAAAGGCCGGCACCAAGAACCCGGTCTTCCTGCTCGACGAAGTCGACAAGATGGCCTCCGACTTCCGCGGCGACCCCGCATCGGCCCTGCTTGAAGTGCTTGACCCCGAGCAGAACACCACCTTCCAGGACCACTATCTCGACGTTGATTACGACCTTTCCCAGGTGCTCTTCGTAGCCACAGCCAATGTCATGCACACCATCCCGGCCGCGCTCCAAGACCGCATGGAAGTGCTGCGGCTGCAAGGGTATACCGAGCAGGAAAAGCTCGAGATTGCCCGCCAATACCTCGTCAAAAAACAGCGCACCCAGACCGGCCTGAGCGAGAAAAACATCGTCTTCACCGACGATGCGCTCCTCGAGATCATTCGCTACTACACACGCGAAGCCGGCGTCCGCAACCTGGAGCGCGAAATCGGCAATGTCTGCCGCAAACTCGCCCGCAAGGTCGTCAAACTCGGCATCAAGCACAAGGAAGAACTGACCGCCGTTAACATTCACGAGTTCCTCGGCGTGGCCCGGTATCGCGATTCTGAAGTCCATGAAAAGAGTGAAGTAGGCCTGGTCACAGGCCTCGCGTGGACTGAAGCCGGCGGCAGCATCCTCACCACCGAAGTCCAGGTCCTCGACGGCAAAGGCAAGCTCACCATCACCGGCCAGCTCGGCGACGTCATGCAGGAGTCGGCCCAGGCCGCCCTCAGCTACATTCGCGGCCGCTTCCAGGCGCTTGGTCTGGCGCGCGAGTTCTATCGCAATGTTGACCTCCACCTCCACGTCCCCGAGGGCGCAATCCCCAAAGACGGCCCCTCCGCCGGCATCACCATGGCCACCGCTCTCGCCAGCGCGCTCACCAAGATTCCCGTCCGCCGCGACATCGCCATGACCGGCGAAATCACCCTCCGCGGCAAAGTCCTCGCCATCGGCGGACTCAAGGAAAAGCTCCTAGCCGCCCTCCGCGCCGGAATCTTCGAGATCATCCTCCCCCGCGCCAACGAGAAGGACATTGCCGAGCTTCCCGACAACATCAAGAAGGCCATGAAGCTCCACTTCGTCGATCAGATGGACGAAGTCCTGACCCTCGCCCTCGAAAGCCCGCTGAAAGCCCTCGTGCTGCCAGAAGCCGATGTCCTCACCGCCGTCCCCCCCGCTGCCGACGTAGTCAGCGGCCAAGTCTCCCGGCAGTAGCTCAATGCCTATAACTCAAGTCGTGCTTTGAAACGGGCACGACTTCAGTCGTGCCGCTTGAACCTGGCGAGGAATTGGGTTTTACAGGCCGCGGAAAAACTCATCCGTGTGGTAGGCCGGGGGATTTATCCCCGGCACAAAGCCAATCAAATCAACGTGAGCTTCACAGGCTGCGGAAAAACTACCAAATGGCCGAAGTTTTGAAAGGGCACGGCTTCAGCCGTGCCGCAAGTGGCTGAAAATAAACGCTGGGCTTTAGCCCCCGAGGGATGTTCTTTGTGAATCTTGACTCAAAACCCGACTTTTTCCGCAGCCTCTTCAGCCCCTGTGTTGGCTGGCAAGCGGCTTAAGTCCTAACCCCGCTAACCCTGCTGCCTCTCAAGCTACGATCACCCCAATGGCCCACTCATGCAGCTCCGCACTCCCCACCGCTCACGGCGCATCGTAGCGAATGCCGAGCGTCCCGGCGACCCTCGCCAACGCACCGTCAACAGTCCAGATCTGTGTCCCCGAAGTCGCCAGGCACGATGCGATCAGGTGAGCGTCCGTCAGCCCGATGCCCTTTGAGGCAAGTCCGCGTGCTTCAATCATGGCCCGCACATCCGCCAGACGCACTTCACGAATCTGGTGAAGACGGTCCAGATAAGCGAGCGTGTTTTGGCGATCAGGCAGGAAGCTGCAGGCCAGTTCGGCTACCACGAACGGATGAATGCAAAGCTGATCGCCCACAATCAAGCCATCCAGCTCCGACTTGAACCGCCCCCGGCGGAAGAGCTCGATCCAAATCGAAGTGTCCGCCAGAATCACAATTCACCGGCTCGCAGGCGGCACACGTCTTCAATCTGCGGCGCCGTGCCGGCCAGCGCCAGCAGCCTGCGTCCGGACTCACGGGCAATCAGCGCCTTGAGCGCCTCACGCAGCAACTCAGCTCTCTCCGTCAGGCCGGAGTACTCCTGTGCCGTCTTCAGCAGGTTGTCATCGAGGGATACGGTAGCTCTCATGCACCAATTCTAGCACCACTTCGGCGCAAAATTGATTCAAGAGCGCAGGATCGAGCGAGCTGACCCGCTAACCCCGCCAACCCCGCCAACTGGCCAACTCCGCCAATCCCGCTAACCCCGCCACCCGCTACAATCACCTCAATGGCCCACTGGTACCGCCGCGTCTTCCTACTGGCGATTCCCCTCATCCTCTCCAACCTCACCCAGCCCCTGCTCTCCACAGTGGACACGGTCCTCTCCGGCCATCTCCCCGGCGCAGCCGCACTCGGCGGCGTAGCCGTCGGCGGCATCTTTTTCAATGGAATCTTCTGGACCTTCGGCTTCCTCCGCCTCTCGACCACCGGCCTCGTGGCCCAAGCCTTCGGTGCAAAAGATCAACAGGAACTCCGCCTCCACTTTGCCCGCGCCTTCCTATCCGCCGCCGCCATCGGAGCCCTTCTGCTCGCCGTCAAGGGCCCGCTCATCGCCCTCTCCATCCAACTCCTCGGTGCAGGCCCCGCAGTCGCCCAAAACGCCGCCATCTATTGCAATCTAAGAATCTGGTCCGCCCCCGCGGCCCTGGCCAACTACGTAATCCTCGGCTCGCTCCTGGGCCGCCAGCGCGCCCGCACCGCCCTCGTCATCCAGGCCGCAATCAACGTGGTCAACGTCGTCGCCGCGCTCTACCTCGTTCTGCGTCTCCACTGGGGCGTAGCCGGAATCGCCACCGCCACCATGCTTGCCGACTACGCAGGCCTCCTGCTAGGCCTCGTCATCACTATCCAACTCAAGACCCTCTCCGCCGCCCACGCCACCGGCGAAGCCCGCGACCGCATCCAGCTTCACGAACTCCTCCACGCTCCCAGTCTCCGCCACCTCTTCGCTCTCAGCCGCGACCTGCTCATCCGCACCCTCAGCATGGTCGCCGCCTATGCATGGTTCACCCGCGCCGGCGCCCGACAGGGCGACGTCATCCTTGCCGCCAACGCCGTTCTCCTCAACCTCCACATGATCGCCTCTTACGCCCTCGACGGCTTCGCCAACGCAGCTGAAGCTCTTGTCGGGGAATCCCTCGGTGCCCGCCGCCTCCCCGACTATCGCGCCGTCCTGAGAGCCTCCACCGTAGCCGCCGCAGTCGTGGCCCTTCTCTTATCGGTCACTTACCTCCTCACCGGCCCAGAACTCGTCCGCCTGTTCACCAACCAGGAGCCCATCCGAGTCGTCGCCATGCGCTACCTCCCCTGGGCCATCGCCATGCCCATCGTCTCCGTCTGGGCCTTTCAGTTGGACGGCGTCTTCATCGGCGCCACCCGCGGCCGTGATCTACGCAACTCCATGCTCATTTCTTTCCTCGGCTACCTCGCCCTCGCCCTCGTCCTTCAACACTGGTTCGGCGACAACGGCCTCTGGTGCGCCATGGCCGCCTTCATGGCCCTCCGCGGAGCCACCCTAGCCGTCCGCCTGCCCGGAATCGAAAAAGCCTTCGCCCCAACCTCACCCGCAACGGCCACTGCATAGACCGCCAAGAATCCACTGTGCCCCGTCCATTCGCAGCTTCATCGCGAATGGGTGGGAAATCAAAGCCTTCATAGTGCCAGCGCCCGGACCCACCCCCTCCCCACTCCTGTATCCTTAAGAAAGACAGCCTCGCCCCGCCCTGACGCCCGCTAACCCCGCGAACTCCGCCAACCCCGCTAACTCCGCGAACCCCGCTATCCCAGAAATCCCTATGCGCTATACGACACAATTTCTACTCTCGGCCATGGCAGCGGAGCAGTTTCCCGCTCCAGATGTCCCTGAAATCGCCTTCCTGGGCCGATCGAACGTAGGCAAGTCCAGCCTGCTCAACGCCCTCGTCGGCGAGAAGGCAGCCAAAGTCTCCTCCACCCCCGGCCGCACCCGCGCCATCAACTTCTTCGCGCTGCTCGACCCCAGCCAGCACCCCAAACTCATCTTTGCCGACCTGCCCGGCTACGGCTACGCCAAGATTTCCAAGTCCATCTCCGCCGGCTGGCCCGCCTTCATTGAGCCCTACCTGGCCATCCGCTCCACGCTCAAGCTGTGCATCTGCCTGGTGGATTCCAACGTCCCCCCGCAGCAAAGCGACCGCCAGCTTATCGACTGGCTGCGCGCCGCCGGACGCGACTTCGCCGTGGTCGCCACCAAGATCGACCGCCTCAGCGGCAACGAGCGTACCCGCAACCTGCTGGCGCTCAAAAAAGGCCTGGGCCTCGACGAAATCCTGCCCATCTCCTCCAAAACCGATTACGGCATGAAGGACCTCTGGGCCCGCATTGAAGGTGCGGAACAGTAAACAAGTCCTCCACCGGCCTCACTGACCCGCGAAGGTATCGAACTCGTTCTCCCGCAACTACCTCTCCCGGTAGGGAGAGGGTGATAATAGCTCCGGGTGAAACCCGGGGTCTGCATTCCCCAAAATCGTCTCCGTCCTGTAGGGACGGTGTGAAGTTTTCTTAGCGTGTCACCGCGTTTACCTCAACCCCAATCTCCCCGCCAGCCACAGCCGCCCGAACCCGCGCCGCAAACGCATCCGCGACACGCGCTTCGCAGCGCATTACCCGCAACCCCTGCGACATCCGCCCCAAATACCGCGGAGCCTGCCGCAGCCAGCGCCGCGCCGCGCCAATCCCAACCTCCCCAGCCTTCTCCACGCATTCCATGGCAATCGCATCCACCTTCGGCAGCCATTGCGCGGGAGCAGCGGCAACCTGCCAGCAGACAATCACCATCTCCGGCGCCAGCTCCGGCAAAGCCTCAGGCACAAGCAAATCCGCCACCACACCCCGCTCCTGCATCTCCGCCTCAACCGCCCCAGGATCGGTGCCGATGCACACCGCCACCGTCTCCCGCTTGCGCACCTCGTTCTTCAGAATGCGCAGCCCTTCATCCAGCGAGTTGACTAGAAAATCCGTAACCCCATCCCGCATTGCCTGTTTTCCGGCTGCCGAATCGGCGGTCGCGGCAAGCGTGGCTGCTCCGGAAATGTTGCCAGCAACCATCAGCGCGCGTCCGCCGGCGTTCAACTCACCCGCGTACAGCAGCTTTCCGCCCAGCGATGGCTCTTCGGCTGCTCCCGCTCCAAATGCTACCAACACCGCGTAGGCCCGCTCAACCGCAAGTGTGAACTCCAGCGCATCCAATTGAATTGAATCAAGCGTCAACGACAAATCTCCCCGCAGTCCCGGCGGCCGATCTCGTAATCCCCGGACTGGAGCGCCGGTCTCCTGACCGGCTGGAGTGTGGGCGTCCTCACCCACGCTCCTTCGCGCCGGAGCGACCAAATCATACGGTTGAGACCCTAGTCCCGAAACCGCTCTGCCGTGTTCAGCGTGCGGACAAAAAACACAAACTCTCCCGGTTTAGCTACAACCTGCAGCCTCTCCGGAACTTTCTTTCCCACGCAGTCATTTGGCGCCACCACGCCAGACGCAAGTATCGTCGCCACCGAATACCAATGGTCCGGCTTCGCTGCGTGGTCTGAGGAGCCGTGATCCTTGTTTGCGTCGCAGTTGGCATAGGTCAGCGTGGCGCTCTCATAGGTTGCGTGGATCGAGAGCACATCCGCATCCGCAGGAACCGTCAGTGCGCCGGTCCCATCTTCGTTCTTGTGTACCCAGTCGCCGTGAACCGGCTCAAGGTGATTCACCCGAATAAGGAAATTCGACGAGGCAATCAGCAGGCCGCTCCGGCTGTCGAGCATGCGAATCGTGATCGTCTTTTCATTTTGTGCGCAGAGGGAACTGCATGCCGAAGTCAGGAAAATCAAAAGAAAAAATAAACCGTGCAGCCTTCGAGTCAAGATTCCCTCCGCGCCTCGGAGCGTCTCTAAACTCGATCCGCCCTTACCACGTATTGTACGATTGCCCGTCAGAGCCTGCCTGGTCGGAGCCGGAATGGACATCGTCGACACCGGGGTCGGTCTCGTCCAGCGAGCGCATATCGCTGCTCGTGTCGGTCACCCAACTGCTGGTGCTGCGCGTCATCGGATCCTCGGGTATCGCCCTCAAATAGCCGTCCTGCACCAGGTCGTCCAGCGACTGCGGAGCCTTCTGCTTATCCATGGTGTATGAGTCGATCGCCGACCGCATCGTTTGCAGGTCTTCCTTCAGCACAGCTTCGCGCGCATGCTTCACCGCCTGGATATAGCTCGGCACCGCCACCAGCGTCAACACGCCAATGATGGCCATCACGATCATCAGCTCGATGAGCGTAAATCCCGCGTCCTGTCTCTTCATCCTCTGCACGGTGTCCTCATTGCTGTCGCCACGCTCTACCAGGTGGAATACTTCGTTCCGTCCAGCGCCGTACCCTGGGATTTTGAATACACATCAAACACGCTCTGCCCGCCATACGAATCCGAATCCGGATCGTCCTGCATCGAGCGCAAGCCCCACTCCGCCTTGCCCGTCGTGGGGTCGATGGGAATCTTGCGCAGAAACCGTACCTTCTTGCCCTGCACATCCACTCCAGTCACCAGCGTATCCAGGTCCGGCGGATAATTCTGGCTGTCCACCTTGGTCTGGAATGCGTGCATGTCGGCCGCGTCCTTGTAGTGGTCAATCGCGTCCCGCATCTCCCACAGATCGCGCCGCAGCTCCCGCTCGTTCGCCCGCTTTACCGTGAATATCGTTACCGGAACCGCAGCCGAGGCAAGAATTGAAAGAATCGCCACCGTAATGATGAGCTCGACCAGCGTGAGCCCTCGCTCGCGGGTGGGAATTCTCCGAATTGGCGCCGATGTTCTCATCCAAACCCCTGCTTCACTTCTTCACTTCTTCACCGCTTCACTTCTCAACTCCCTCAATGCACCGAAATGTTCACCCGCGAACCCTGCGCCGATACCTGCTGCTGCGCGCTGTTGATCGCCGAAGCGCGAGTCAATGAAAGCGAAGTATCTCCCGCCGCCTTGGCCGTAAAGCTCAGGATGCACACAACCCCTGAGCCAGTCACTCCAGCTACGCCCGGCGGCCTTGCGGCATCGATGGTGATCGTTCCAGGCCCGTCGTCGCGATGCACCAGCGCAACCGCCTGGTTATCCCGGCCGAGTAGATCCCCGCTGGTCACGTTCACCAGGGAAAGCTTTGTCGGGTCGTATTGCACCTGCAAAGGTACCGAATCAATGTCCTTTCCACCGGCAAGCACCACCGGAACCTGGAAAGTGGCTCCGGTCGCCACTGGATTGCCTGGCGGGCTCAGCATCAGATTCACGCTCGGAGCCCCAGGGGGCGGGGGCGTCACAGCAGGCGGGCTGGCAGCGTTGGCCGCCGTCTGGCCATTGGCATCGGCCGATGCGCTCAACTGCGCCAGCGCCGCCGGAGCCGCCGCCATCGCGCTCTGACCGGGAACTACGCCGACACTTGAGCGCGGCGGCGGGGGCGCCTGGACGGCTGGCGCCGCTGCCGGCTTGGTTCCGTCAGAAGCCGGGCTGGAAATATGACGCAGCTCAATCGTGTTCCCCACCCCGGTATCGATCGTGCGCAGGTTGTCCCGGTCCAGAATCTGCGAGCGAACAATGTGCGGCACAATCAGGAACACCAGGTCGGTGTCGGTAATCGTGTGGTCCTTCGATCCAAAAAGATAGCGCAGAATCGGAATCGAGCTCAGCCCCGGAATCCCGCTCCAGCTCACCTGGTCCTGCTTCTCGTCGATGCCGCCCAGAATGCTGGCCTCACCCTCGCGCAGGCGGATCACCTGGTCCACCACGTTCTGCGCGATAATCGGTTCCGTCACCCCGCTGATGGTCACCGAACTGGCCTGCGATGAGATGTCAATCTTGATCTTCAGCGTCACTTCGTGGTCGTAGTGCACCGTCGGCGTCATCTCGATATTCACGCCCACGTCCTGGTACTGGAACTGCGTCTGTACCCCGATGCCCAGCCCGGTCGCGCCGCCCACGCCGCTCAACCCGCCGCCGCCATACGAGCCCGTCGCAATCGGAATCCGCTCGCCGATCTTCATCGTCGCCTTCTGCGCGTCGGTCGCCCGTATCCGCGGGCTCTGCAGAATCTTGGTGTTCGAGTCCGTCATCAGCAGGTTCGCTGTCGCCGAACCTATCGTCACCGCAAAGTCCGTAGCCTTCAAATGGGCCAGATCGTACAACGACGGTGTGGTGCCCGTCGTTCCTGTCGTACCGGTGGTCGTTGTGGTCGTCGATGTGCTGGTCGTGCTTGGCGGTTGCAGCGCAATGCCCACGCTGCTCGGCCACTGAATGCCCAGCGTCCGCTCCCAGTTCTTGCTCACCTGCAAGATGGCGATGTCCACCACCACCTCCGGCCGCGGCTTGTCCAGGTCGTTGATCAGCTTCTGCGCCACCAGCAGTTCGTCCGGCGTTCCCCTCACCACAATCGCGTTCTGGCTTGGAACATTGTAGATTTTCAGGCTGCCGCCGGTCAGCAGGTTGCGGATTGCCGTCGCCACGTCGGTCAGGTCGTTTGTCTGCCAGGCATTGGTCAGGTAAAACGTCTGAATCGCCGTCTCTTCCAGGTCGCGCCGCTTCTGCACCGTGTTCTGGGCTACAAAAATTGTGTTGTCCGTAACCGCATGCCAGAACGTGTTCGACATCGTACCCACAATGCGCAGCGCGTCCATCAGCGACTCGTTCGTCAGGTCCACCGTAATGCGCTTGGACGTGTAATCAGGGTCAAACAGAACGTTCAGCCCGGCCGCCTTGCCAATCGCCTGGTAAACCTCCTTCGCATCCCCGGCATAGTGCAGCGTCAACGGCTCATTCGACAGCGGCTTCAGAACCACAGGCGATCCCATCGACTCCAGCTCCTGTTCCGAGCTCGGCTGCCCCTCCAGGCTGGTATCTTCCTGCTGCGTCTTCTGTCCCTGGTCCTTGCGTATCCGGCCAATCTCCTGCTGCGCGGCGTCGTTGCTCGGGTCGATCTCGGACGCATGAAGAAACTCAACCAGAGCGCCCTGCTCGTCCCCGCCTTCCAGCAGCTTCCGCCCCTTGCCCATGTGCATCGCTGAGTCGGTCACTCGAATGCGATACAACGCGGCCTTGTAGGTCAGATCGGACGGAGCCTTGGCCACCGCCCTCTGGTAAAGATCGAATGCCGCGTCGTAGTCCTCGCGAGCTTCAGCAGCCACGGCGTGCTTGTACATCGAACCCGCAGACTCCGCGTGAGCAGGTATGGCGCTCAGCGCGCAAAGCGCTAAAACTGCCAGGCACGACAAGGTGCCAAATCTTGAAGGCTTTGTATCAGGGCACGACTTCAGTCGTGCCGCAAGTCCAATCAAATCAACGTTGGGCTTTAGCCCCCGCGGGCTTTTGACCCTCGAATCCGCACGAAACGCGGGCTTTTCCGCGGACTGTTTAGCCCCTGAGGGATGGTTTTCGGCCATTTCAACTCTTACCACTGGCTGATGTGCGGGGCGATTCATCGAACTCCCAGGCGTCCAGGTGAGCCCCATTTCCGGTGCCGACCCCTGCGGGCTGCCTTGGCTGCCCTTAACGCGATTCTTGACACAATTCCTGTTGAAAATTGAGCTCATCCAACGCTGCCTCATTCTAGCAAAGCCCCGCAGCAGCAACAGGAAAGACCACATCCGTCCCAACAGCGAAAACAGCACCGGTGCTACCATTGAGATTCGAGGAAGCCCGACCATGGCCCGCCAAACCAGCCACGTCATCGTGCAGCACCCAGACGCCGGCCCGCAAAAGCCGGTGCGCCCCCGCGACCCCGTGGCCAGCGGCCAGCGAGACGCGGCCTACAATCGAATGGCAAGCCACAACTACTTCCTGATGGAGAAGTTCGAAGCCGGCGTCGCCCTCCGCGGAACCGAGGTCAAGTCCATCCGCCAGGGCAACGCCAACCTCAAGGATTCCTACGGCCTCATCAAAGACGGCGAGGCCTTTCTGCTCAACCTGCATATCGGTCCTTACTCCCACGGAAATATAGCGAATCACGACGAAACCCGAACCCGAAAACTGCTGCTGCATAGCGAAGAGGTTCGCAAGCTACTCCAGAAGACGCAGATAAAGGGCCACACGCTCATCCCCACCCGGCTCTATTTCCGCAACGGGCGCGTCAAGTGCGAACTGGCCGTAGCCAAGGGCAAACAGGACTGGGACAAGCGCGAAACCGAGAAGCGCCGCGAAGGCGACCGCGAAGCCCGCGCCGCCGTAAACGCCAGCAAACACCGCATGGGCCGCTAGCCACCTATCCGCACCGCCCCTCATCTACTCCCTGTCATCCCGACCGAAGCGCAGCGATCTGCGGCTGCTCTTAAAAAGCCGCTAGAGCATCCCGCATCTCAAAGACGCCCACCCCATCTTCCTGTTGCCCGCACCCCCCTGTGACCCCGGCGCTCGGTTTTGCCGAGTGCGGCGCGCCTTCGCGCTCTGTCTGCGCTGATGAGGCCCCACTGGGGACCCGGACAGGTCGGCCCGAGCCCTGCCCGCTGAACCAGCCCAGCCCGCAGGCCGGGCCCTTGCTGCCGCCGCGCTTGTTTTTGGGGAGTGGCTTCGGAGTTACTGACGAATAGGCGACTGACGAATAGCCGACAAACCGGGCGCAATGCTCGTTCGGCACCATCCTCTTATCCCCAAAGCACTGTCATCCTGAACGTAGTGAAGGATCTGCGGTTGCCTTTGAGAGTCTTGAAGTGTTGTTACTTCCGGTTTGCCGACCATACATCCAGAACTCGAATTGTCTATTGGCTGGCCAACAATCCGAACCCCAAAAGTCTCGTAAACGCATCACCCGAGAGAGTTACATTCATGCGTCCTGATTCCAGCTAACATCGTTGCTAGGGATACGTACCTGTGTAGAAAGAGCGAGGAAGCCATGGCATTGGCAAACGAAGATACCACGAACCGCGAAAAAGGTGTCTCTTGGCTGCATTTGACCTGGGGCGTTCGATTCACAATCGCGATGACAGGGAGCATTGTCGCCTGGTGGTGCCAGATTCACTGGGTGAACGGCATACATTCTCCCGCTGTCAGCACTCTGGGCGGCGTGATCCTGTGGGCTGCTCCGTTCATGCTCTGCTCCGCATTGAGCATTCTGCTTCCCCTTTGGGCGCTTTTACTCCTCACCCAGGCTCTGTCTCGGTCCGGAAAGTTGGGAAGCATCTTGTCTTCGGTGCTCTTGCTCTCATTTTCATTATGGATCATGAATTCATTGTTTAAGGATTGGTTTGGCGCTCAGCATGGTGGGTCGCTGCGCCCGCTATTTTTGATTGTCTTTGTCGCAGGAATCCTGCTCTATCCCCTACCTATCATGCACATGAAACGCAAAGCGGTTCGCTTGGCCACGCTTGGCGACTACGAAGGAGCAATGCGGATAAGCAGGCGTTGGCTTCGTTCAAAGGTCTATGGCCGCCCATTCCAAGGATGGATTGCGTTGCAAGCCGGACGGTTCAACGAGGCGTTAGAACTCCTGAAAGATTCAGCCTTTGATGCAAAAGGCAGGCCGGCCCTCAAAAGCCAGCACCTTTACTTCTACGTTATCGCTCTGATGAGCGAAGAAAAGTACTCAGAAGCGCAGAGGCTACTGGAGGCGGCACTTCTTCTGCCGCAGAAGACGGAGGATTATCTTCGTTTCAGCCTTGCGGATTGTCTACTTTCGCAGAAAACGGATGCGCCCCGGGCTCGCGATCTTGTAGAGAAGGTGATTGCAGCCTTGAGGGGAAAGGCTCAATCTGAACAAAGTCGCATTTTCTTAGCCCAATGCTTGGCGCTCAGCGCTTGGGCATTAGCTTCCTGCGGGAACCGGAAAGACGCGGAAGCAAGACTCGATGACGCATTTGCAGTGTCCAACTCTTTGGGAAAGGACGATCTCGCCGGGTTATTGCACTTGAAAGGGGTGACTTGGCTAGCGTTGGGCGACAGCGAGAAGGCGCGGTCGGCGTTCCAACAAGCATTGGAGGTTTTTCCTCATGGTGGTATTGCTTTGCAGGCGCGTAGGGAACTCACAAAGCTCGGCCAGAATGAGCGCGATTGAATCCGGCATCATTCTTTTATAGCGGTTCCGAGCGAGTAACCGGCTAACCGGAAGTAACCCCAAAATTGGAGTAATTTCCGGATTGCCGACAAACCACCCAGAACGGCGGTTAACCACCCGAAGAATGTTGAAGCTGGTCGATTACGCCTTGCCGTTCGTTCACAATTCGCTGACTCAGATAGCCGACGATGTAGTCGCGTGCAGTTCTCTCAACGAGATCGTCATTTTGCACCAGATCGTCAATCGCGGAAGCAACTGCAATCCAGATTGGAGTTCCCTCAAGTTTCACGTATGGATGTGCCATCCCGTGTATGTTCTCACGGTCGTTATGCTCGATGTAGTTGAAGAAATGGTTACTGACGGATTGCCGACAAACCACCCGCAATCGTGTCCATGAGCGCGTTGGGCTGCGACTCCAACGCAGTATCCCGCCTATTCTTTGAACCAATTCAGAAGCCGCGTTATCGGTTTGCGGCCTGCCCGTTCGGCCTTGAGCAAGTTCCTTTGGGTCGCGAGTCCAGATACATATCGGCATCTGCGTTTCGTCTGCTCGCCCAAGTACGGTTCAACCTCTGCTTCCCATTGCGTGCCGCTCAACCATTCTCCGATTTCAACTCTGAGCAATCCTTCGAGTCCAGCGTCCGTATTTGCGCTTGAGGCTACCTCTTCGAGGTAAGCGCAAATGGACCTTACGAGCTCGACATCATGGCTTTCCAGCGCAGTTTCAATCAGCGGGATCAGGAATGAGCCGAACACCACATATGGCAATTCTTTGCCAGCTAGAAAGTCGAACTGTTCGCGGTAGACTGGCTCCAAGTCAGGCATCCGGGCAAACAATTCGCGTACGACGCTTTCGTAGGTCACGGTCCCATCGTAGTTCATGCGGGTCCCCAAGCGGTTCCGAGCGAGTAACCGGCTACTCGTCAGTTACTTTTTCGGCAACAGGGGCGGCGCTGGCGCTTCTGCCCAGGAATAGCCTCACCCGCTAGTTTCTGGCGCGTCCTTCGGCGAAGTGGCAGACCGCTGTGCTCTCGTTCCGGAATTCGGCCCTCGTTCTGCGGCTCGCCTGTCCCCAGCATCCGACAACCCCGTGATTTTTCTTCCGCAGATTTGCAGTTTAATTCGTCGAGAGGCGCACAATTAAATCATGACCGCCACGCCCAGACCCCAGACCCGAGACCCTGGCTACCAGATCTTTCTTTGACCTACCCCCTACCCCCTCAGGCCGGTTTCGTTGATGGCAAAGCACTTACACACGCACCCCAAAAACCCCTCCTGAAAACAAAGAGTTTACGGATGGGCGTCCGTCGCAAAACCGCCCTTTTTCGTCGCAAATCGTCGCATTTGTCATCCACCCGGCTCCAAATGAAACAATAGAACCCATGCGCACCGAACTGTCTTTCGCAAACCTCTCCACCATCGAAACCGGCCTGTTGGTCGTGCTCGCCGTTGACACCCAAACCGCCAAGGGCCCCGACGCCAAGCCCACCCCAGCCCTCCTCACCTCCGACCAAACCGTCAAGTCCGCCGCCGCCGCCCTGCTTGCCGGCGGCGAGTTCAAGGCCGGAGCCAATGAGACCGTCCTGCTCCACGCCCCGGCAGGGCTCGCCGCCAGCCGCCTGCTCATCGTCGGCCTCGGCAAGCAGGCCAAGGCCTCCATCAACACCGTCCGCTCCGCCGCCGGAACGGCAGTTCGCTTCACCAAGCCCCGCGGCATCCGCGAGCTGGTCCTCGCCCTGCCGGAAGCCGAGTTCCTGCCCCCCGGCCCCTGTTCCCGCGCAATCCTGGAAGGCGCAATACTGGGCGACTTCGACGCCGACACCTACCGCAGCGACCGCAAGGACCTCAGCGTCCAGAAGTTCGTCCTCGCCGCGCCCGCCTCTGCCGACAAAACAGCCGTCCAAACAGGCTTTGCCGAAGGCGTAATCGTTGGCGACAGCCAGAACTTCACCCGCACCCTGGTCAACGAGCCCGGCAACAAGCTCACCCCCACCATCCTCGCCGCCCGCGCCTCCCAGATGGCCGACGAAGTCGGCCTCGACTGGGATGTCTACTCCACCGGCAAGCTCGAAGAACTGAAGATGGGTGCCTTCCTCGCCGTCGCGCAGGGCTCGGCCGAACCGCCGGCGCTCATCGTCCTCCGCTATGAGCCCGAAGCAGTTACAGACGGCCCAGTCCTCGGCCTGGTTGGCAAGGGAATTACCTTCGACACTGGCGGCATCTCCATCAAGCCTTCCGACAAAATGGAGCTGATGAAATACGACATGGCCGGCGGCGCGGCCATGCTCGGCGCCATGCGCGCCATTGCGTTGCTCAAGCCAAAGGTGCGGGTCATCGGCATTGTCTGCTCGGCTGAAAACATGCCCGACGGCAAGGCCTACAAGCCCGGCGACGTGGTCACTGCCATGTCGGGAAAAACCATCGATGTCATCAACACCGACGCCGAGGGCCGCCTGGTCCTGGCCGATGGTCTGACTTATGCCCGCCAACTGGGCGCAACCCACCTTATTGATGCCGCCACCCTCACCGGCGCCTGCGTTGTTGCCCTCGGCATCTACCACGGTGGCTCGTTCTCGAACGACGACGAAACCATTGGCAAGTTCCAGGCCGCGCTTGCCACCTCGGGAGAAAAGTTCTGGCGGCTGCCCCTGGGTGAGGAATATGCCGATCAGATCCGGAGCGACATTGCCGACATCAAGAACACCGGCGGGCGCCACGGCGGAGCCATCACCGCAGCCGAGTTCCTCCATACCTTCACCGAAGACACGCCGTGGATTCACCTCGACATCGCCGGCATGGCCTGGATCGAAGACTCCCGCCCCCACATCGCCAAAGGCCCCAGCGGCGCCGCCGTTAGGTCAATCCTCGAGTGGGTCCGCAGCTACTGACCGCATCACATCTATACCCGAAAGCACTGTCATCCTGAGCGAAAGGGGCCCCAGGCGTTCTTCAGCCTGGGGGTGGTGAGTCGAAGGATCTGCGGTTGTTTTTTTGAATGAAATTCGAAGATACTACTCTCCAACCTTAGTCAGCTTCACGCTCTTTCCCGTCCGCGCCGACTCCCGCGCCGCATCCAGAATCTGCATCACCACAACATTCGTATCCAGCGCCGTCTGGTCACCCTCCGGCTCCAACTGCCCGCGCAGCACCGCCGCCAGATAACTCAAAGAATTATTCTGCGGCCCGGTCAGGGGTTCGGCGGTCGTCAGTCGCTCTTCCGCGTCGTGCTCGTGGCGGATTCGCACCTTGTCCGCCGCTACCGTGATCGCATAGCCCGTCGCACCATAGACTTCCATATCCTTGCGCCCAAACGGCCAGTTCCACGAGCCCATGATGACCGCCTGCGCATGCGGGTACTGCAACACGATCGTCGAGTCGTCGTCCACCCGCGGATAAATCTGCGGCTTGTCATGATTCACAACCGCGGTCACAGTCAGTGGAGTCTCCCCGTGCATCATCCAGGTCATCAGGTCCACGCCATAGCAGCCAAAGTCGTAGAGCGCTCCGGCTCCGTTCTGCGCCGGGTCGGTCAGCCAGCTCAGAAACTCCGGCGGCACGCCAATCTCCTTCGGCCCCTGGTGGCCATCATGCACCACCACGCGCCGGACCTCGCCGATCCGTCCATCGCGGACCTCGTCATAAGCTGCCTGGTTGCTCGCGTACCAGGTGGTCTCGTAGTTCACCAGCACATGTATCTTGTAGCGCCGCGCTGTCTCGCGAATCGCCAGAGCATCCGCCAGGGATATCGTGAGCGGCTTCTCCACCATTACCGAGACACCGTGTTGGGCCGCGATTTCGATAGATGGCCGATGCCCGGCGATCGAAGTGTAGACCAGCACGGCCTGGGGATGGGTTTTCTCAATCATCGTCGCTTCGCCGCGGTAGTACAGCGAGTCCGCCAGCGAGAACTTCTTCTGGTACTTGGCAAACAGGGCCGGGTCGCTGTCGGCAATCCCCACCAGTTGCACATCGGAGTGCTGCGGCAAGGCCCCGAGGAATCCCTCCACATGCCCATGCTCAAGCCCCACGATGGCAACTCGCAGCGGCGGCGGCGCTTGAGCCAGGATGACGCGGGGAACGGCGCAAAACAACACCGGAAACAGGCAAGTCCAGAGAATCTGTGCAAACGGATGGCGCGGCATAAGTGTGGGTACTCTCCTCGGCGGCAATTCTACGCCGCCCATCCGGCTCAGTCACATTGTCCGCCATCCCAGGGGCAGGTCCCCGCCCCAATCCTTTTGTGGACCTCCAATCCCCCGCCGCGCATCAGAGAAGCGTAGGGGGATGACGCTGTTCCCGGCCCGCAGCCGCCAGAAGCGCTCCTTCCCACGGCGATTGCCGAAACTGCCTCCGGCGCCGATAAGTGTTGATAGAGAGCCCGAAAGGAGCCAGCCCATGGGACTGATGGATGCAAGGCGGGAAGCGGAAGGTTGGCGCACCTGGCTTCTGGCGGCGCTGCATCGTAACCCCCAGGCCGGCAAATTCGTCCATCCTGTTGAGGATTCCGTGCCGAACCGTTTTCGCTGTCCGTGTTGTGGCTACAAGACCTTGCAGACCGCCGGTGCCCTGGCGCTCTGCCCCGTCTGCTGGTGGGAAGATGACGGGCAGGAAGACGAAGACGCCTCCGAAGTCCGCCTCACCGTCAACGGCCAACTCAGCCTCAACGAGGCCCGGGAGCACTTTGCCCTCTGCGGCGCCTCCGACCCCCGCTTCCTGCCCTACGTCCGAAAACCGCAGGTCACTGAGCAGTAACGGGTCACTGAGCCTTAACGGGTCTCAGCCCAGTCACGTGCCTATTACGGTCCGCTTTTCCTCCAAAACTGCCCGGCCGGTTTGACCCTTTGCCGCAAGCCCCACTACCATGAGATAAGGAAATCCCCCTGTTGCTCGCGCCTTGTTTGAGCCGTGTGGCGGGCTATTGCATCACTTTAGACAGGGAGTCGGCGGCCTGCGACCAGAATTGGATGGATTGCAGCCAGGAATCGACCCCACCCAGCAACTGGATCTGCATATTTGTTGGCGCGGAGTTTGCGCCCGGAAGGCAAAACGTTGAGTTCTACTGACACTCTCGAAAACACCCCCCTCCCTGATGCGGCTGAGCCCGCTCACGACCATGCCGGTCACGATCACGAAGGCCACGACCATCATGACTCCGAAGCCCATGATCACGCCGGTCATGACCATTCCGGGCACGACCATCAGCACGGGCCCGTTTTGAACCCCGAATGCACCCGCGAACTGGTGCTCGATATCCCCGTCGAAGAGGTCTCCAAGGCCTACAAGACGGTGACGGGCAACTATCGCAAGTATGCAAAGATTCCCGGATTCCGCGCCGGAAAAGTGCCGGACTCTGTCGTCAGACGGCGCTATGCCACCGAGATCCGCAAGGACGTGGTGGACGGCCTGCTGCCGGAGCGTTTCAACAAGGCGGTCAATGACCTCGGCGTGCGCCCGGTGGGCCAGCCCCAGGTGACCGAGCTGACCGTTGAAGACGGAGCTCCGCTGCATGTGAAGGCTGTGTTTGAATATGTGCCTGCGTTTTCCATCGAAGGCTACAAGGACGTCACCGTTCCCAAGCCGCCGGTAGAAATCACCCCGGAGGAATTTCAGGCAGAGCTGGACCAGTTGCGCGAGTCGCGCGCCACCGTCGAGCCGGTGGAAGAAGACCGTCCTCTGGTCGATGGAGACTGGGCCCAGATCACCTACAAGGGGCTGATCGAAGGCGATTCCGACGCGGCTCCGGTTGCCGGGGAAGACACACTGGTAGAGATTGGCGGCAAGGATACAGTGGAGGCCTTTACCTCGGCCCTGCGCGGTGCCACCGCCGGCCAGGAACTCAAGGCTGAGGTCATCTATCCCGCCGACTATGCCGAGGCCAAGCTGGCCGGCAAGACCGTTGCTTATGAAGTAGAAGTCAAGGCCATCAAGAAGCGCACGCTCCCCGAACTCGACGACGATTTCGCCAAGGAATTGGGCGCCTATGAGAGCTACGCCGACCTCGAAGAACGGGTCCGCGAACACCTCGCCGCGCGCAAGCGCCGCAGTGTGGAAGGCGAAACCAAAGACCGCCTGTTTGCCGCTTTGACGGAAAAGTACCCCTTCCCGGTGCCGGAATCGCTGGTGCAGGAGCAGATTGATGCCCGTCTCGACCGCGGTCTCCGTGCCCTTGCCGCCCAGGGAATGGACACCGAGCAGATGCGCAAGCTCGACTTTGCACGGCTCCGTGCTGCCCAGCGAGACAGCGCTACTGCCGAGGTGAAGACCTTTATCCTGCTGGACCGCATTGCCCAGGAAGAAAACATCTCCGTGAGCGACGAGGAGATGGACCACGAACTGCAGTTGGCCGCCCTCCAGTCGCGAGAACCTTTGGATGCCCTGAAAGTGCGATTGACTGAGGACGGTGGGCTAGCTAGAATCCGTGAACAATTGCGGCGCGAAAAAACCGCGAGTGTACTGTACGAACGGCTGCCCGCCTAGACGGGAAGTTCGCCCGGAAAAGGGGCAGAAGGCGCCGCACGGACAAGGCCTTAACAAGCCGGGCGGCCAGGATGAAAACCGGGGGCGAAGCAGCCCCCAAACGGGAGAGCGAGAAGAATACTCAATGGCATTGGTTCCCATGGTGGTTGAGCAGACGAGTCGAGGCGAGCGCGCCTACGACATTTACTCCCGTCTGCTTCGCGACAACATTATTTTTCTTGGCACACCGATCGACGACCAGGTGGCCAACCTGATTGTGGCGCAGATGTTGTTTCTTTCCGGCGAAGACCCCGAAAAGGACGTGCAGCTTTACATCAATTCGCCGGGCGGCTCCATCACCGCCGGACTTGCCATCTACGACACCATGCAGTTCATCAAGAACAATGTGGTCACCTATTGCATTGGCCAGGCGGCCAGCATGGGAGCTTTCCTGCTGCTCGCCGGCACTAAGGGAAAGCGGTTTGCCCTGCCCAACTCGCGCATCCTCATCCATCAGCCGTCCATGGGCGGATTGAGCGGCCAGGCAACCGACATCGATATCCACGCGCGCGAGATTCTGCGCATTCGCGAAATTACCAACACGCTGATGGCCAAGCACACCGGCCAGCCTCTGGACCGCATCGAGCGCGATGTGGAGCGGGACTTTATCATGAACGCCCAGCAGGCCAAGGAATACGGCATTGTCGATGAAATCATCGACCGGCCGCGCACGTAGTTTCTTGTTGGGGCTATCGTAGTTCTCACGAACTCCGCTGGCTCCGCTGACACCGCGAACCACGCTAACGCCGAGAACGTTGTCCAAAGGGAGTAGTAAGATGAAAACGCGCACGGGACCCGAAGAAGCACTGCGCTGCTCGTTCTGTCACAAGTCACAGGACGCCGTGGCCAAGCTGATCTCGTCGCCCAGCGACTATCCACGCGCCTACATCTGCGATGAGTGCGTGGCAGTCTGCAACTCGATCCTCGAGGACGACCGTGGCGACGCCGCACACCCCGCCACCACCGCCGGCCATCTGCCCAAGCCGCAGGAAGTGAAAAGCTTCCTCGACGACTTCGTCATCGGCCAGGACCAGACCAAGAAAAAGCTGGCCGTCGCGGTCTACAACCACTACAAGCGCATTCAAATGAACCGCATGCGCAACAATGAAGTGGAACTGGCCAAGTCCAACATCCTGCTCATCGGTCCCACCGGTTCCGGCAAAACTCTCCTGGCGCACACCCTGGCCAAAATGCTCGATGTCCCCTTTGCCATCGTCGACGCCACCACCCTGACCGAAGCCGGCTATGTCGGCGAAGACGTTGAAAACATCATCCTCAAGCTGCTGCAGGCGGCTGAGGGCGATGTGACGCGCGCGCAGCAGGGCATCATCTACATCGACGAAATCGACAAGATCGGCCGCAAGGACGAGAACCCCTCCATCACTCGCGACGTCTCAGGCGAAGGCGTCCAGCAGGCGCTGCTCAAGATTCTTGAGGGCACCGTGGCCAATGTTCCCCCGCAGGGTGGCCGCAAGCATCCGCACCAGGAGTTTACTGCTGTTGATACCACCAACATCCTGTTCATTTGCGGCGGAGCATTTGTCGGCCTCGAGCGCGTCGTCGGCCGTCGCGTCGGCAAAAAGGCTCTCGGCTTCAAGGCCACTGACACAGAAGCCGAGTCAGCAGCCCGTTCCCACCGCGACACAGAGCTGCTGCGCAAAACAGAGCCGCAGGACCTGATCAAGTACGGTCTCATTCCCGAGTTTGTCGGCCGTCTGCCGGTCATGGGAATTCTCGACGAGCTCGACGAAGCGGCACTCGTCGAAATTCTCACCAAGCCCCGCAATGCCATCCTCAAGCAGTACCAGCGGCTCCTGGAATACGAGAACGTCCGCCTCCACTTCACCCAGGAAGCCACCGTTGCTGTGGCCCGCGAAGCTCTGGCCCGCAAGGTCGGCGCCCGTGGCCTGCGCATGATTCTGGAAGAGCTCATGCTCGACCTGATGTACCATCTGCCCTCCAACAAGCGCGTCCGCGACCTGGAAATCACCCGCGAGATGGTCGAGCGACGAGACCTGTCCCTCTGCCTGCTTGAAAAGGCCGGCTAGCCCGCCGCTCAACTCAGCCGCAAAACCAACCCCCTCCTGCCGCTCGGCGCGAGGGGTTGGCTTATGGGTCACGGTAATCGCGGCGGTTCACTTCGCGGAGCGCATCTTCGTGTCCTTGCTCTGCGGCCATGCGGGTCCAGTATCGATACTGCGCGTAGTCGTGCTCGATGCCGAGGCCCACATCGTAGAGGTAACCAAGCTGGAACTGAGCGCGTGCGCTGCCTTGCTCGGCAGCGCGGCGATACCACAGCGCGGCCTGGGCATAGCTGCGCGGAATGCCCTGGCCGAGGTAGTAAAGGTCTGCGAGGCGTTGCTGAGCGTCCGCAAAGCCCTGCGACGCGGCCAGCCGATACCAGTGCGCAGCTTCAGCTTCGCTTGGGGCCACCCCTTCCCCTTTTTGATACATCAAGCCGAGGTTGTACTGCGCCCAGGCCAGGTCCCCGTCCGCAGCGCGCTGGCACCATTCAAACGCGCCGGCCAAGTCGCTCGCGCTGTAACACCTGAAGCTCAAATTGGCTTGCGCATAGACGTGGCCCTGCTCTGCCGCCGTACGCTCCCAGAGTGCAGCCTGCGCGCCGTCTTGCGGCACACCTTTGCCTGCGTCATACATCGTGCTCAGGATGTACTGCGATTCAGCGTGTCCCTGGTCGGCGGCCTGTTTGAAGCTTTGAGCTGCTGCCGGAAACCGGCCGGCGTTGTATGCAGCCACGGCCGACTGGTAGTCAGAGTTTGAAGACGAATTTGCGGCGTCGCGCCTGCCGCGTGCAAAGATACTCGTGCGACCGGAGTGAAGCACCAAGCCGCCGCCAGAAGGGATATGCTGCAGTCCCGATTGAGCTTTATCTTCCAAGCGCGCTCACCTGCCGTTCGACAAACTCCAACCGGTACTGGGCATCGGCGATGCGCTCGCGCAGGCTGGCTGCCAGTTCGGCCAGCAGATCGCGGTCATCTTGTTGAGCGGCTTCGGCGCCGGTATACAGTTGGCCAATCTCGCTACCAAGCAGCGTCTGGAGTTCGCCTTCCAGCGCGGCAATGTCCCGCTCAGCATGCTGAATCTGCCGGGCAAGACGGAGGAGGGTGACACCGTCGCTTTCATCGGACCCTGAGGCTTCGGCCCTTGCGGCGTTGATCTCCAGATGGTCGTCCAGCAGGCGTTGCAAAGTCTCGGCGTCGCCGCGGCTGTAGGCTTGGTTGGCGCGCGTCATCAGCAAGGTAAAGTGCTTCTGTTCTGCCTCGTCACTGGCAAAGTCAGGGTGTATGCGCCTTGCGACCTCGCGAAACAGCGTCTTTAAACTCGGCGCAGGGTCAAACTCCTCCGGCTCCTGGTCGGCGCCAAATGCGGCTTCGTGGGTTTCCTGCGCACGCTCACGCGCTTCCTGCGCACGCCGGCGCGCGGAGTCCGAGTCGTACAGATCCACTTCTCGCTCGGTAATACGTGCCGCAATCTCGTCCAGCTCCGCATAAAGAACGCCCACCCGCTGCAGATAACGCCCTTCAAATACCTTCAACTGCGAGTGAAGCTGCGCAACGTCGGATTCGCGCTCGGCAAGCGCGGCGCGGACGGCAGCAAGCCGCTCCCGCTTTTCGGCGAGATCCGCGGCGTTGGGATTGGGCTGAAGGATGATTTCGGCTGGCATAAGGCTCGTGCTAGACAATCGCGTCCGCACAGCCTTCAGTCTAAACCGGCAAGGGAATTTTCCGCAGATCGGTTTTGTCTTCAATCGCCCCGTTAGGCCGGTCCCGATGTCGTTTTCGATCCCTTGCGGGAGCGCTCCATCACTCACACCTGGGGAGCGGGGAGGTGGGCAGCAATCAGGGACCTGAAAATTCATGCTTGACATCGATGAAAAATCCACTACCATATGGTTGTGGATAAGTTGGGTGCAACATTTGCGGCTTTGTCCGATCCCACCCGCAGGGCGATGATCCAGCGACTCGCACTCGGGCCTGCCTCTGTGCATCGGTTGACGGAACCGTTTGCACTCTCGCAGCAGATGATTTCAAAACATGTCGCCTACCTGGTGCGGGCGCGGATTGTGATCAAGACGAAGCGTGGACGGGAGAGTGTGTGCACGCTCAGGCCAGAGGCGATCAAGACAGTCAGCGACTGGGCGATCAGCTATCGCCGATTCTGGGAAGAGAGTTTCGACAAACTGGAAGTAGTTATCAATGAAATGAAAAAAACGGGGAAATGAAAAAACACCAAATGAAGAAAGAGGAGGTCAAAGATGACAGAAAACACGGTTAGCGAAGTTGAGCGGATGGTTGTCACACGAGTCTTTGATGCCCCACGCGAGTTGGTTTGGAAGGCGTGGACAGACCCGAAATACATCATGCAGTGGTGGGGGCCGAAGGGTTTTACTTCGCCTGTTTGCAAGGGGGAAGTTCGCGTTGGGGGAAAACTTCTCTGCTGCATGAGAATGCCGGATGGGCAGGAGTTCTGGAATGCGGTCGAGTACTACGAGATTGTTCTCAACGAGAAGATTGTTTCGTTGATGTACTTTTCCGATCCGGAGGGAAACAAGATTGACCCTGCGGAATTAGGAATTGACCATGAGGCCATCGACGGTGCGTACGACGTGACCCTCTTTGAGGATCTGGGAAACGGCCAGACGAAACTCACCTTCATTGGAAATGAACCCATGGAGAGCGCGAAAAACAGCGGTCAAATGGAGGGCTGGAACCAGGTACTCGATAAGATTGCCGCGGTTGTTGCGGAGCTGGTGCAAGAGAAATGAGAAGTTGAAGCTTGACGGTCGTCATGCGCGAGATGCGGCTATGGGTGGCGGGAGGCAGCTCAGTTCAAGCGGGCTTCTCGTCACTTGGCCGAATAGTTGCCCATCCAGTCTCGAGGGTGCCGGAATCGGGCGTGGAGACGTGGCGGGGCAACACTGGGAATGGGTGTCATGTCGGCAATCACCTCAGTCAGCACTTTCTTTTTGCCTAAAATACGAATAGTATGTATATATACGTATTGTTGCGCATTTCTTGGGCGTGGGGTATAAAAATGAGGGTCATCAGCGCCTCCGATCTGGCACGCAACACGAGCGCTATCCTGGAACGCATCCTCACTGGCGAAACGGTCAGCGTGATGCGGAATCGCACTGAAGTTGCCCATATTGTTCCCGCTAAGCGATCCATGACCGCTGCGCAAGCCATCGCCGGCCTCGAAGGAAAGTTAACCCCTGCCCAGGGCGATTCCTGGCTCAAGGACAGCCGGGGCGAATTCGATCAAGAGGTTCGAGATCCGTGGAGCTAGATTCCTGGAGGTAGCCCCGTGGGGATGATCTTCGACACTTCCATTTGGGTAGGGTTGGCCAGCGGGCAAATGTCCAGTCAAGCCGTCCTCCGGGCCGCCGGAGACGCGCAGGTCTACATTTCCGCCATTTCGCTCGGAGAACTGAGCTTTGGTGTCGAATCGTGCACCGATCCAGCAACACGGATGCTGCGCATTCGATCCCTGGGCAGCTTGCAACAGCGGCCCGTTCTCGATGTTTCTTCCCTTACGGCCACCGCCTTCGGCATCCTGGCCGCATTCATGAAACAGTCGGGCCGGTCGCCAAGAACACGGGTCAACGATATCTGGATAGCCGCTCAGGCAATGGAAAATGACTATGCTCTGTTAACCGCCAACCTCAAGGATTTTGAAGGCCTCCCCGGCTTACGAGTTTCTTGTCCGTGAACCATTGCATGGAGCAGACGCTCGCGGAAGGCTCGCACCGGCGAACTGCCATCCCCGGTCCCCAAAGGCGAGGTACCAGTTGTTCATACATGTACCGTAGAAATTGTCATGCACCATAAATAAATATGGTGCATAATAATCCTATGAGAACACGGACCAATCTTCACATCGACAATGACGCCCTGGCCTTTGCTTCTTCGTATGCGAATGCCAAGGGAGTCTCGCTGGGCATTGCTG
>Ga0302193_10000258_pt1 | contig 47591 bp, 48 predicted proteins | sample II_Bog_E3_3_FD_200228 | JGI IMG/M metagenome (GOLD analysis project Ga0302193, IMG submission 200228) | Peat permafrost microbial communities from Stordalen Mire near Abisko, Sweden - II_Bog_E3_3 | ecosystem: Environmental > Terrestrial > Soil > Wetlands > Peat | place: Sweden: Abisko...
GGCGACCGGCTGACGGAAATTCAGGTCGACAGAAATTCAGGCCGACAGAAATTCAGGCTGGCCGCCAGTCGCGCACCACGCCGAGCAATCGCTCGACATGCGCAATCGGGGTAAACTGCCCGATGCCGTGACCCAGATTGAAGACATGCGGCCGCCCGGCAAAGGCATCGAGCACTTCGCGCGCCCGCGCATCGAGTTCATCGCCATCGGCCAGCAAAAGCAACGGATCGAGATTGCCCTGGACCGGCAGCCCCTGCGGCAAAGCCTGCGCCGCCCAGACCGGATCGATCGTTTCATCGATACCGATCGCGCCAACCCCGGTTTCGCGGGCATAAGCGGGCAGTTTTTCGCCGGCTCCCTTGGGAAATCCGATCACCGGCACACCGGGATGACGCAAACCAAGCTCGGCGACGATCCGCGCAGTGGGCGCGATCACCCAACGTTCGAATTCGCGCGGAGCCAGGCTGCCCGACCAGGAATCGAACAGCTGCACCGCTTCGGCGCCCGCCGTGATCTGGCCGCACAGGTATTCGATCGTCACCTCGACGATGGCATCGATGATCGCCTGGAACGCGTGGCGATCGCGATAGGCGAGCGCGCGGGTTTCGTGCTGATCGCGACTGCCCTCGCCCGCCGTCATGTACGTGGCAACGGTCCACGGGCTTCCTGCAAAGCCCAGCAAGGTGGTCTGGGGCTCCAACATGCTCCGGACCAGTGCCACGGTCTCATAGATGATCGACAGCCGCTCCGGGACCCTCTGGAGAGCCTCCAGCGACGCATCGATCAGGCGCGGTGACAGGCGTGGACCTTCTCCGGCGAGGAATTCGAGAGTCTGACCCATCGCGTGCGGCACGATCAGAATATCGCTGAACAGGATCGCGCCGTCGAAGCCGAACCGGCGGATCGGCTGCACGGTGACCTCTGCCGCAGCGGTGCTGTCATAGACGAGATCGAGAAACCCGCCCTTTTCTGCCCGCAAAGCCCGGTATTCCGGCAAATAGCGCCCCGCCTGACGCATGAGCCAGATCGGGCGCCGGGCGAGATTGGATCCCAGGAGCGTGTCGAGAAGGGGACCGGGCATCGTGTTCGTGTCCATTCAAAATCTAATAAGATTCTTATTTGAATCTGGATGAAGAGTCTGTTGGCCCTGTGGATAGCGGGGACGGACGCGCTCTGCCCCAAATGATCCACCAATCCCACAAAAATGTTCGGGCCCCGACTCTCCTGACTCAAGCGGGCAAGCGATACTTGTGCCCATTGTCCACACCCTGTGGGCAAGTGCTGTCCACCTGTGGCGAAAATGGCCCGGACGATCGGGATCATGGGCATGGATCGGTGCCTCGTTCTTGTCGACACTTTCATCCCGTGGTTTATCCTGTGCCTGTCCACAGGTGTGTCCCGGACCCGGTTCGCAAGCGCCAAACCGTGCCTTGAACCATCAGGACAAGCCAACGAGGGGGTCCATGCAGCGTCTTCACCTTCACCTTCTGTCGGATTCCACGGGCGAAACGCTGGAAATGATCGCCAAGGCGGCGATGGCGCAGTTCGAAAACACCGATGTCGTGCGCCATTTCTGGCCGATGGTCCGCTCGCAGCAGCATCTTGACCGGATCATGGCGGAAATCAGCATGCATCCCGGTCTCGTCCTGTTTACCGTGGTCAGCACCGAGATCCGCGAACGGCTCGAACAGCGCTGCTCTGCGCTCGGTTTGCGCAGCGTTTCGGCGCTCGATGCGGTAACCGACGCGCTCGAACAGCTGTTTGGCCAGGAAGCCAAAGGGCGTCCCGGTCGCCAGCACACCATGGACGAAGCCTATTTCCGTCGCGTCGATGCGATCCAGTTCACCATTGCCCATGACGACGGAATCGGCTGGGAAAACTGGGAACAGGCCGACATCATCCTGGCCGGTGTTTCGCGCAGCTCCAAGACGCCGACCTCGATCTATCTCGCCAACCGGGGATTTCGTGTGGCCAACATTCCGATTGTTGTGGAATGTCCGCCGCCGCCGTCGCTCTATTCGGTGCGCCGGCCGATGGTGGTCGGGCTGACCACCAGTCCCGAGCGCCTGATCCAGGTGCGCCGCAACCGGCTGTTGTCGCTCAACCAGCCGCCCGAAACCAACTATGTCGACAGCGAGCATGTCGCGCGCGAAGTGCTATATGCCCGGCGCATGTTTGCCGATAACGGCTGGCCGGTGATCGATGTCAGCCGCCGGTCGATCGAGGAGAGCGCAGCCGCCGTGATCAATCTCTATAACGAACGCCACAATGTCCGTGCCTCGACCGGGGCCGATATCGAGCGCGAGCCCGGCGGCTGGCGCGACGCAGCGATCGGATCGGCGCAATGACGATCGTCCTCGCTTCCGAAAGCGCCTCGCGCAAGGCGATGCTCGACGCGGCGGGCGTGTCGTTCGAGGCGCGCGCCGCCGGGGTGGATGAAACCGCGCTGAAACGTGAATTGCTGGGCGTGCCCGGCGCCGACGTGGCGATGATTCTGGCCGAGGCCAAAGCGCTCGCCGTCTCGCTCGCCTGCCCCGGACAGCTCGTGCTGGGCGGGGATTCGCTGGTTGAAGTGGCCGGACGGCAATTCGACAAGCCCGCCAGCCGCGAACAGGCGGTCGAACACCTTGCGTTCTTTTCGGGCAAGATCATGGCGCTGTCTTCGGCCGCCGTGCTGGCGCGCGACGGGCAAGTGGTCTGGCGCCATGTCGAGACCGCAAATCTGCGCGTCCGGGCCCTTTCCGACAGCTTTATCAACAGCTATCTCCACAGCGAATGGCCCCATGTTGCGGCCTGTGTCGGGGTGTTCCGGATCGAGGCGCGCGGCGTGCAGCTGTTCGAGGCGATCGACGGCAGCCACTTTACCGTGCTCGGCATGCCCTTGCTCGCCATCCTGACGGCCTTGCGCAATTTCGGGGAACTGACGGCATGAGCGGGGCTTATGCCGAAGTGATCGGCGATCCCATCCGTCAGTCGAAATCGCCGGCGATCCATGGCTATTGGCTCGAACGGCTGGGGCTGGACGGGGACTATCGCGCCACGCATGTCACGACGGGCGGGCTGGCCGATTTCATCGCCGCGCGCAGGCAGGATCCCGACTGGCGCGGCTGCAATGTGACGATGCCGCACAAGCAGGCGGTGATTGCCTTGCTCGATCGGCTCGATCCGCTGGCGGCACGCGTCGGCGCGGTCAACACGATCGTGCCCGAAGGCGGCGAACTGGTCGGCTACAACACCGATGTGCCGGGATTTCTCGAACCCTTGCGTCCGTTGCTCGATCAGCCGCATCTGTTTCGCATGGCGCGGGTGCTGGGTACGGGCGGCGCGGCGCGGGCGATCATTGCCGCGCTGGCGGGCGAAGGTCTGGTGCTGGTTCTGGCCGGGCGCGATCCTGCCAAGGCACGCGCCTTGCTCGACGAACTCGATCCGACCGGGGACCATCATGTGACCGACCTTGCCCATTTTGCCGGGCCGACCGATTTTGCCTTTGACGATCGCGCCGGCTGTTTTGACCTGATTGTCAATGCGACCGCGCTTGGCATGACCGGTCATCCGCCGTTGGCGTTCGATCTGTCGCACGCGCCGCCGGGCTCGGTATTTTATGACATCGTTACCAGTCCGCTCGATACCGCCTTTCTGCGTGCGGCGCGCGAACGCGGATTCCGCACGGTCGATGGCCTGTCGATGCTGATCGGCCAGGCGGATCATGCCTTTCGCCGCTTCTTCGGCGCGCTTCCGCCGCGCGGGCCTGCCGATGATGAATTGCGTGCAAGGCTTGTGGCATGACGACCCGCGATCGTCCGTTCGTTCTGGGGCTGACCGGATCGATCGGCATGGGCAAATCGGCCGTCGCGCTGATGCTGCGTGCGCTGGGCGTGTCAGTATTCGACGCCGACGCTGCGGTCCATGCCTTGCAGGCGCCGGGCAGCCCGCTCCTGCCCGCAATCGAAGCGGAATTTCCCGGTACGACGGGCCCCGATGGCGTGCATCGTCAGGATCTGGGCGCGCGGGTGTTTGGTGATCGCGCTGCGCTTGCCCGGCTTGAGGCGATCATGCATCCCGCCGTGGCGCGGCAGCGCGAAGCCTTTCTGATCGAGCATGCCGCGGAACCGTTGGTCGTGTTCGACATCCCGCTGCTCTATGAAAAGGGTCACCAGGACAAAAGCGGGCGCGCCGGGCTCGATGCGGTCGCGGTGGTTTCCGCGCCTGCCGATCTGCAGCGTGAGCGCGTATTGGCCCGCCCCGGCATGACCGAGGCGAAATTCGCCCGGATCCTGGACCTGCAAGTACCCGATGCGGAAAAGCGCGCGCGTGCCGATTATGTCATCGATACGGGGACGACACTCGCCGAGACCGAGCGCGCCGTTGCGGCGCTGGTCGGTGCGCTGGGCGTGAAAAATTGCACAACGGACTCGCGCTAAAATACGTATAGCTCTGAATTTCCATAAAATTTATAATTTCGGATCCACGAAAAATTTGCGCTGGAGCCTTGTCAGGGCGCGCGCGCGGGTCCATCGTTCGTCAAATGCGCGAGATCGTATTCGATACCGAAACGACGGGGTTTGACCCCAAGGGTGGCCATCGGCTGGTCGAGATCGGCTGCATCGAGATGGTCAACCGTGTGGCCACCGGCGCGGTGTTCCATGCCTATTTCACCCCCGAACGCGACATGCCGGCCGAAGCCGAGGCGGTGCACGGCCTGTCCGCCGCGTTTTTGGCGGACAAACCCAAATTTGCCGAACGTGCCGAAGATCTGCTGGCCTTTCTGGGCGATGCGCCGCTCGTTGCGCACAATGCCGCGTTCGACTTCGGCTTTCTCAATGCCGAATTGACGGCCATCGGCCTTGGTATGGTTTCGCTCGACCGGATGATCGACACGATCGCGATCGCCCGGCGCAAGCATCCGGGCGCCAAGCTCAGTCTCGATGCGCTGTGTTCGCGCTATGGCATCGACCGCAGCCACCGGACCAAACACGGAGCCTTGCTCGACGCCGAGCTTCTGGCGCAACTTTATGTCGAATTGATGGGCGGCAGGCAGATCGGCCTTGAGCTGGCTGCTGACGCGTCATCATCCGGAAACGGCCCGTCGGGGGATCTGTCGGACAGACCGATAGAGACTTCGACCGCCCGACCCTTCCGGTCGCCCCGGCCTCATCGCCCGAGCGACGCGGAACTGGCCCGCCATCATGAATTCATGGCGGGTTTCGGAGATCCCCTGTGGACTCGCGCGTGATCTGCGCGGGCCCGGCCGGGGCACTCTCCCCTCAAGAGGAGAAGTACGATGGATATTCGCGTTTCGGGACATCAGGTCGATACCGGCGTCGCTTTCGAGTCGCGCGCCCAACAACGGCTGGCCACGATCGTCGACAAGTATTTCTCGCGCGCGCTCTCCTCGCAGATCACGTTGGGCAAGGCCCCGCATGGCGGGTTTCGTTGCGACATCGTGACTCATGTGGACAAGGGACTGATTCTCAAAGGCAGTTCCATCGCGCAGGATGCCCATCAGGCGCTTGATCAGTCGGTCGAAAAGATCGACCGCCAGCTCAGTCGATACAAACGGCGGATCAAGGATCGCCACGAAAACACGGTCCATGCGCGCCGCCTCGACGATGCCAATTTTCTCGGCTTTGCCCCGGCGATCGAAGATGTCGCCTACACCGTCTTTGCCGAGCCGGGCATCGATGAGGAGCCCGATGATGCGCCGCTGGTGATCGCCGAAACCCGCGTCGACGTGCCGACCGCGACGGTGTCGGACGCGGTGATGATGCTCGACTTGCGCAATACCAATGCGCTGTTGTTCACCAATGCGGGAACCGGGGTTCACAACATGGTCTATCGGCGCGGTGACGGTTCGATCGGCTGGGTCGAACCGAGAAAATAGGCCAGAGAAACAGGCATGATCGGGCCCACCTGCCCCGTTGTGGCGCAGGTGGGCCCGCTTTGATTCGGAATTCCTCCGATTTCAGGGGACGCGACGAAGCGCTGACCATACCCGCCGACTACGCCATTCGCCGCTTGCGCCTTGCCCAAATGAGGAGCATGGCCCGGCGAAGATGACGGTGCCTGTACGGGGGCCAATGGTATTGCCCAATGGTATTGTTTTGCCGATGAGCGCGCTTTTTTCGATTGATCAACAGGCAGTTCGGATAATCCGCGCGGATTCAAAGGCGCAGATTCTGTCCACGCTCGCGGCTTGTTTTGCCGACGTCTATGCGCTTGATCCGGCGCATGTTCTTGAACGTATCCTCGAACGCGAAGCGCTGGGCAGCACCGGATTCGGGCGTGGTGTCGCGATACCGCATGCGCGGATCGCCGGGCTGACGCGGCCGGTCGCGGTGTTCTTGCGATTGGAAAAGCCGGTCGAATTCGACGCCGCCGACGGCATGCCGGTCGATTGCGTGTTTGGCCTGCTTTCGCCCGATCAGGCAGGCGCGGCTCATCTCCAGGCGCTGGCGGCGATTTCACGGCTGATGCGCGATGACCGCATGCATGGCCGGCTGACGACGGCACCCGATGTCGATTCGCTCTATGCGCTGCTGGTCAATGTGATCGATCGCGATGCGGCCTGACCGCTTGCCCAATTTCCGGGTCTGATCAAACGATGGAAACGCCCCGTCTGCCGGCCTCGCTCGAAGTCTCGGGGCTTGTGCGCAGCACCGGCGCGGCAGGCGGCTTTGCCATGGTTCTGCACAAGGGAGAGCCCGATGCAGGAACGATCCTGGTCGTTGGCGTCGATCGTGACGGGCTTGGCACACTCTATGAGCGCTTGCCCGATCCGACCGGCCCGCGACGGTGGGTCGCAGTTCGTCAGCAGCAAGCCGACTCGCGCGCCGCATTCGATGATTATCTCGATCGCCGCGTGCAGCAAGACCCTGACGTGTGGATCATCGAACTGACTGTCGCGGATGTTGAACGGTCCATCCTGAACCCTTGCTGACCGGGTCGCGCATGGGTTGACTTGTCGGGGTTCGGCCATAAAGGCCACCTTTCCGCTTTTGCGCAGGCGGCGATGATCGGCAAACAGGCCGATCGCGCAGGCACGCAGACGGGGGGCAGACGGCTTGGCCCTCGGCTCGGATCGACCACTGACGGCGTTTTTTGCCGCCTGGTTTGATCCGCGACCGATCCTTGCTCCGATGTCCACCGCCCAGTTTGGATAAAGAGTGAGTTATCAGTTTCGCCTGGCCAGTGCCCTTGGCATTGCCCTGACCCTGACTTTCGCGGTGCTTGGCACGACCGGTGCAAAGGCCCGCCCTCAGGATCCGCAAATGCGGGTGATCGATGCACAAGATGCATCGCCGGTCATTTCTGACAGCAAAAGCGTCGCAATGCCTGCCGACATCACGGCACAGCCTTTGCACGACGCCGCCATCGATCCGGCAACGGCCTCGGAAGACGACATTGCGATGTCGCCCGCAGCCTCGCTTGCCGAGCTGGTCGATGCCACCCCTATTCCCGCCAGCCTGTCGCACGACATCGAATGCATGGCCGGCGCAGTCTATTTCGAAGCCAAGGGCGAAGGCCTGGCCGGCCAGCTGGCCGTCGGACGCGTGATCGTCGCGCGCACCGAATCGGGCCGCTTTCCCGCTTCCTACTGCGGCGTGGTGCTTCAGCACTCGCAGTTCTCGTTTGTGCACGGCGGCAATCTGCCGGCGATCGACCGGTCGAGCCGCACCTGGCAAAAAGCGGTCCGGATCGCGCTGATCGCGCATCGTGGCGCCTGGAAAAGCCCGGCCGAAGGCGCGCTGTTCTTCCATGCCAAGCGCGTCGGCCCGGTTGCGGGCAAGACCCGTGTCGCGCAGATCGACAATCACGTTTTCTATCGCTGAGGCGATTGTACGCCAATCATGGCAAAAGGCCGCCGCATCCCCCGGGGTGCGGCGGCCTTTTGCTATGGACGGCGGCTATTGGCGAGGGCGGAGACGACAACGACACCAAGCGGGCCCGACAGATCGTGAATGGCCGCCTGGCCGATGGCGATGCCTTGGGCAGAGCTGTGGCCGGTCAATTCATAGCCGATCCATTCGCCTTGCGGCAGGCGATGGAGGTGGATCGTGAAATCGGTGTTGACGAAATCGATGCCGAATTCGCTGCTGTGCGAGAGCGGGCTGGCGAAATCGGCGGTGGTGACCAGCCTCAGGAACGGGCCGGGCGCATGGCCGGCAATGACCTCGATTCCCGATTTCAGCCAGGTCTGGCGTGCAGCAACCGGGGCAAGGCGCCCGAGCACCGGGGGATTGCCCTCGGCGGCGGCTTCGACGCGAGGCGTCGCGCGCGCAAACCGGTCGTGTCCGGGTGGGATCGGGCGCATGTCCCAACGCCCGAAATGCGGCATAGGTTCCAGCGTATCGGGATGCGGCGCAGGCCAGGCGGGGCTCTGCCAGACGGGATTGGCGGGTTGGCGCCCGGCTTTGGCAATCTGGCACAGGGCCCGGGTCACGACACGGGTCTCGGCCACCAGTCGCGCCTCGACCAGTTGCAGCCGCCCGCTTTCGTGAAGCACTTCCGTCTCGACACGGAGCGGGGCATCGGGCGGCATGCGCAGCATGTCGATCGACAACCGTACCGGAATCCGGTCATCCCCCAGAAAATCCCGCTCGATGACATGGCCCAGCAGAGAGGCGGCGGCCGATCCGCTGAGCGTACCCTTTTGCCAATAGCCGCGTGCCGCGCTTGTCGGGATGAATCGATCGCCGTCGCTTGTGTAGAAATGCCCTGGCCGCGTTTCGATCATGCCTGCTCTCCCGAAATTTATTCGGGGTCTTAATTGCACGATTAAACCGATGGGAAAAGCCCGCGTCAACCGATCCCGGCGACCCCTGCCTGTACCGGCGCGCGGCATCCCCACAGCGCAAAAAACAGCACATAGAGCTCGCAAACCGCAGTCACCGCAAAGGCCCATTGAATGCCGAAATGGTCGGCGATCGAGCCCTGGATGAAGACGAGCGCGCCACCGGCGATCGCCATGATCAACAGGCCTGATCCTTCCTCGGTCAAAGGCCCGAGATCGCGGATGGCGAGGCCGAAGATGGTGGGAAACATGATCGAATTAAACAGTCCGATCGCGATCAGCCCGGCCAGCGCGACATGGCCATGGGCAAATGTTGCCACCAGTGCGCAAACGAGAGCGGCGACGGCAAACAGCGCCAACACGTTTTCAGCGACGAAATGGCGCGTGATCCAGGCCCCGGCAAAGCGTCCGACCATCATCCCGCCCCATACGAACATCAGATAGAACGCCGCCTGTTCGTGCGTCACATTGGCGATGCCGGGCTGCGAGGCGAAATTGATGAACAAGTTGCCGACACCGATTTCGGCCAGGACATAGAGGAAAATCGCCCCGCATCCGGTCACCAGGCCGCGATGACGCCACAACGACAGGCCCTTGCGCGTTTGGGCATCGGCTCGCGCCGTTGCCGTGCCGAGCGCCGGGAGCGCCGCGCGTGCGATGATCAGTGTCAGGATCGCAAGCAGGACCGCGACGATCAGATAGGGCAGCTCGGTCGCGCGGGCATCGGCCATGCGCTGCGCATAGCTCAGCGCGGTGCCTTCGGCCGAAGTGCCGCCGGCGGTGCGTCCGAGAATCAGATACTGGCCAAACACGATCGCCAGCACATCGCCGGTGGTGTTGAAGGCCTGCGCGAGATTGAGCCGCGATTCGGCGGTTTGCGGCGGGCCAATCACCGCAACATAAGGATTGGCCGCGACCTGCAGCAGCGCAATGCCGCATGACACCGTAAACAGCGCAGCCAGGGTCACGGCATAGGAGGGCAGGCTCGCCGCCAGCACCATGCCCAGCGAGCCGAGCGTCATCACGCCCAACGCGGTGACCATTGCGCGCTGATAGCCGATCCGCGCGATCAGCCGCGCCGCCGGCAGCGAAGCGACGAGGTAGCCGACGAACCAGGTGCTCTCGATCGCGGTCGTTTCGGTATAGCTCAGCGCGAACACGCTGCGCAGATGGGGCAGCAGCGTGTCGTTGATGACCGTGATGAAGCCCCACATGAAGAACAGGCTCGACAGCAGCGCCATCGTGCGGACCGGCGTGGACACCGGAGACCCAGTTGAACCCGTTCCTGCCGCCGCCATCATGCTCTCCCATTTCCCCGCTTGTGTTTTGGGTAGGATCGCTTGCGGCGGCGGTCAACGTATCGTGCCAGTGGTGGGTATTGTGCCAGTGGTGGGCATTGTGTCAGTGGCGGAAATGGCGCATCCCGGTAAAGACCATGGCCAGGCCCGCTTCGTCAGCGGCCTTGATCACGTCTTCGTCGCGGATCGATCCGCCCGGCTGAATGACGCACGTCGCGCCCGCTTGCGCTGCGGCAAGCAGGCCGTCGGCAAAGGGGAAGAACGCGTCCGAGGCGACGGCGGAGCCGACCGTGCGCGGCTGATCCCAGCCATGGGTTTCTGCGGCCTCTTGTGCCTTGGCGGCGGCAATGCGCGACGAATCGCGGCGGTTCATCTGACCCGCGCCGATCCCGGCAGTCACGCCGTCGCGGGCGTAGACGATGGCATTCGATTTGACATGTTTGGCCACGGTCCAGGCAAACAGCGCATCGGCCAGTTCGCGCTGCGTCGGCGCGCGCTTGGTCACGACTTTGAGATCGGCGGGGTCGACATGCCCATTGTCGCGATCCTGCACCAGCAGACCGCCGGCAATCGGCACGGTGGTCTGCCCGGCGCGCGCCGCTTGCGGCAGGCCCGGCACGATCAGCAGCCGCAAGGCCTTCTTGCGGGCGAACACTTCGCGCGCGGCCTCGTCCGCGCCGGGCGCAACGACGACTTCGGTGAAAATCGCGCCGATCGCTTCGGCCGTCGGGCCGTCGAGCGGAACATTGGTCGCAACGATGCCGCCAAAGGCCGAAACGGAATCGCAGGCGAGCGCGGCCTGCCAGGCTTCGAGCAAAGTCGGCGCCGTCGCCACACCGCAGGGATTGGCATGCTTGACGATCACCACGGTCGGCGCGGCATCGGCAAATTCGGCAATCAGCTCGAGCGCGGCATTGGCGTCGTTGTAATTGTTGTAGGACAGTTCCTTGCCCTGGATCTGCTCGGCCTGGGGCAGCCCGATGACGTCCGTCGTGCGCGGGACATAGAGCGCGGCTGCCTGATGCGGGTTTTCGCCATAGCGCAGCGTGGTCACGAGGCGGTGCGATCCGGTCAGCGTTTCGGGGAAATGCAGACCCTGATCGACGCGCGCAAACCAGGCGGCGATCGCCGAGTCATAGGCGGCAGTGGCGGCATAGGCCTTGGCGGCAAGGCGCCGACGAAAGGGCAGGGTGGTCGCGCCATCGGTTGCTTCGAGCTCGGCAATCAGCCCGGCATAGTCGGCGGGATCGGTGACAATCGCCACGAATTCATGATTTTTCGCCGCTGAACGAACCATCGAGGGGCCGCCGATGTCGATATTTTCGATCACGTCGTCGCGCGGCGCACCGCGTGCCACGGTCGCTTCGAACGGATAGAGATTGACGACGACGAGGTCGATCGCGCCGATCGCGTGCTCGGCCATGGCGGCGGCATGTTCGGCATTGTCACGCACCGCCAAAAGGCCGCCGTGCACTTTGGGGTGCAGCGTCTTGACCCGCCCGTCCATCATCTCGGGAAACCCGGTCAGTTCGGAAATGTCGCGCACGGCAAGGCCTGCTTCGCGCAGTGTCCTGGCCGTGCCTCCGGTCGAAACGAGTTCGACCCCGCGTGCTGCCAGTGCCTGGCCCAGTTCGACCAAACCGCTCTTGTCGGACACCGAAAGCAGTGCCCGCCCGATCGTTACATCGCTCAAGTTCAATTCCCGTTTAGCGCATCTTCTTCAGCAGCCAGGAGAACGTCTCCCCACTGCGCGAAACTTTGGCGGTGATCACCAGCTGGCGCGTCCCGATCGGGCGCCCCTGGCCATCGGCCCACAGACTTTCCTCGACCGTGACCGGGTCGCGGCCCGACCGGAATTGCCAAAGGCTGCCATCGGGCAGCGCCAGCGTGACACCCATGCCGTCGCGGCCCTTCGCCAGCTCGATATGCGGGCCGAGATGGAATCGCAAGATCACCGCGATCGTGCCGCGCTTGCCTTTGCGCCCGGTCGGCACGAGGCTGTCTTCGCCGCGCAGTTCCGTCCCGTCATCGCGCAGGATCAGGATGCGGCGATGAGTCAGGCCATAGCGCGAGACATAGCCGTTATGGCTGGCCTCGAGCCGGGTGGCGCCGGTTCCGGGGGCATCGCCGCTCAAGGTGCGGCGGTCGATGTCGACTTCGGACACGCCCGTGCCGAGCTTGCCGTTGATCAGTACGGCGGTCGAATTGAGATCGTCGATAGTCAGCGTCGAATGCGCCGCCGTCGCACGCAGACCTTGCGCCAGGCGCAGCGGGATCAGGCCTCCGGCGCAGGCGCCGCCGCCGCAATTGACGATGATCCGTTCGGGACCATGGCTGAATTCGAACGCCAGCGTCGAAGCGCAGCCGTCGCGGGCATGGCGCGCGACCGGCGGCGGGGCCGAATCGAACAGAAGGATGGACCGCTGCGCCGCGACTCGCTGGTATCCCCACTGTCGCGCATCGCGAAGCGGCCGGGTGCGCACGCCGCTGGCCTTGATCAGGCTCTGAATCCGCGAGGCGGGCAGGGCAGGCGCGCCCTGCCAGGCCGACAGCGCGCCGTCGCCATGCAGCACCGCCAGCAGCGGCGGCACGAGAACGCCCAGAATCGTGTCGATCTGCGACGGCGGCTCGGTGCGTACCGCGCTGTAACAGGCCTTGAGCCGGACCAGCAGTTCGATGGCCTCGATCTGGCAAAGCGGGCTGCGCGAAAGCACACCACCGTCATCGCCGACCAGATCGCCCAGTGCATGGACCAGTCCCGCCTCGCCATAGAGCCGGCGCGCACGACCATCGGCGAGCAGCAGCCCGGCGGCGGTGATCGCGGTCCAGCCGGCGACTTCGGACAATTTGTCCTCGGCGCGGCCGACATTGCGATCGAGCCAGGCGGCGGTGGTGTCAAAGGCGTGCAGCGCGCGGCTGCGAAACTTGCGGTCTTGCCCCGACAGGATCAGCGGCGCGTGGATCAGCCAGCCGAGCAGGCGATGCGCGACATTGCCGACATCCCATGCGGGCGTTGCATCGGGGCGTGGATTGGCTGTCAGCCAGCGACCGAGAATGCGCTCGGCCACCCCGGTGCATTGTACGCGCGCCGCGCAAGCCTCAAGATCGGGCAGCCAGCTGAACCCGTGCACCAGCCGTTCGAGCGGAGGGGCAAGGCGCGGACCGGTAAATTCGATGTCGGCGATCGGCGCCTTGAGACCGTGGAGCAGAAAATGCCCGGCGCGGACCGCCGTCCCCTTCGCTGCATCGCCGGGCAGCGGATTGGCGACCGTCGCGGTCAGGCGCGGCGCAGCGCGCTTGCCAAACGGATTGAGCGCGCGCGGCCCCAGCCCAAAGCGATAGGCAAGACGGACGAGGCGTTCGCCGGTGCTGACTTGCGGCGGCGAAAAATCGGCCAGTGCGAGCGCCCGGCCCGGCTCGATCACGCCCGGTTCGTTCAACTGGCCCGGCTCGCTCATGCGGGCCTCGATCGCGGCGAACGTCAATTCGGACTGTTGCGCCTGATATTCGGCATCGGGGCCCAAAGGGATTGCCATGCGTGTCCCTGCATCGTCGTCAGCCACATCGTCGTCAGCCGCATCGAAACCGGCGGCAGCGCGGTGGGCGATGGTATGGCCGGGACGATGCATGAGGGTCAACCGGTTCCCTTCAGGGCGGCAATGTTCGCCGCGTAATGCGCCGGACCACCGCGGAATGTGGCCGTTCCCGCAACCAGCACGTCGGCGCCTGCGGAAACGCACGAGGCGGCGGTGGACAAGTCGACCCCGCCGTCGACTTCAAGATGGATTTGCCGACCGGACTTGTCGATCATCCGGCGGATCGCCTCGATCTTGCGCAGTTGGCTGGAAATGAAGCTCTGGCCGCCGAAGCCGGGGTTTACGCTCATCACCAGAACGAGATCGACGTCATCGATCAGGTAATCGAGCATTTTGGCGGGCGTCGCCGGGTTGAGCGAAACACCGGCTTTCTTGCCCAGCGCCTTGATCGCCTGCACCGTGCGGTGAACATGCGGGCCAGCCTCGGGATGGACGGTAATGATGTCGGCGCCGGCCTGGGCAAAAGCCTCAAGAAACGAATCCACCGGCGAAATCATCAGATGCACATCGAACGGCTTGGTCGTGTGCGGGCGCAGCGCCTTGACCACGCCGGGCCCGATCGTGATGTTCGGCACGAAATGGCCATCCATGACATCGACATGGATCCAGTCGGCACCGGCTGCGTCGATCGCTCGCACTTCTTCGCCCAATCGCGCAAAGTCAGCCGACAGGATCGATGGCGAAATCAACGGAACAGTCATTGCGGCAACCCGGTCCATGCATAGCGCCAGATCGGCAGTGCCGGCGCGGTCTTGTCATTCCGGCCCTTGCGCGCCGGCCCTTGCGCGACAGTGCGCCGCGCCGGTCTGCCCCTTATGCCGATACCCACGGGGTCTTGCCGCTACAAGCGGCTTTGTGCGCGTTTTCCACACGCTCTGTCGCGAATTGCGCCATTTCCGATGGTTTGACGGGAATCGATTCGGTCGTTTTCATCGTCGGCGCATGCCGATGGTGGTGCATTTGTCCCGGTCGTGCGACAATTTGACGCCGTGACGGCATCTTGCACACGGCGTCCGATTGTCGCATGTCGGCGCCATCTTCCTCCTTGGGTCAGGGATTGTCATGCGCTCCACTGTCCGGTTTATCCGCCGCGCCCTGCCGAAAATGTCCTGTGTGGCAGTCCTTGCCGGATGTCTGGCGGCAACGCCGGCGCTTGCCGCACCGCCTTGCCTGGGGCCGCCGAGCAATACCTGGATTCATGTCACCGTCGATGGTGTGCGAAACGCCCAGGGGCAGATCGCTACGACGGTCTACGCCGACATTCCCGAACGCTTTCTGGTGAAAAACGGATCGCTCTATGTCGTGCGTACACCGGCCGTCGCCGGGGCGACCAAGTTCTGCGTGTTTGTGCCCACAACCGGGGTCTATGCCATCGCGATCTATCACGACGAGGACAATTCCGGGACGATCAATCGCGCCGGGGTCTTGGGGATTCCGACCGAAGGGTTTGGTTTTTCGAACAACCCGCCGACTTTGGCCAGCCTGCCGGTATTCCGGTCGGTGCGGCTTGCGATCCCGCGCGCCAATCTGGCCACGACGATCCACCTGAAATATCCGTCCTGACCGCGCGATGACCCGGCCCGACGTCTTGGTTGCGGCCCCGCTGCCGCCGGTGACGATGGCCGCGCTGGATGAAGCTTTTGTCGTTCACCGCTTGTGGGAGGGTGTCGCGGACGATGTCCTGTGGCGGGTACGCGGCATGGCTGCCAGCACATTGGCAGGGCCCGTAGGGATGACCTGTTTGCGCGGTTGCCCGCGCTGGAAGTGATCGCCAATTTCGGTGTCGGCTACGACAATATCGACATGGTCGCCGCCGTGGCGCGCGGTCTTGTCGTTACCAACACCGCCGGTGTGCTTGACGAAGAGGTGGCCGACCTCACCATCGGTCTGCTCCTGGCGACGCTGCGGCGGATACCGGTGGCAGAACGCTTTTTGCGCGATGGGCTTTGGCGGGACGGCAACTTTCCCCTGTCGCCGTCGCTGCGCGGTCGGCGCGTCGGGATCATCGGACTGGGCGGGATCGGCAAGGCGATTGCCCGGCGGCTCGACGGTTTTGCGGTCGACATCGCCTATCACGGGCGCACCCGGCAGGGCGATGTCGGCTATCCCTGGTATCCTTCGGTCGAGGCTTTGGCCGGGGCCTGCGATGTGTTGATCGCGATTGTGCCGGGCGGGGCCGGCACGCGCCATCTCGTCGATGCGCGCGTGCTTGCCGCGTTGGGGCCGCAAGGTGTGCTGATCAACGTTTCACGTGGAACCGTGGTTGATGAAGCCGCGTTGATCGCGGCGTTGCAAGCGGGCACGATCCTGGCCGCCGGGCTCGATGTCTTTGAGCGCGAACACGTTGTGCCCGAAGCGCTGCTCGCCCTGGACAACGTGGTGCTCTTGCCGCACATCGGTTCGGCCTCGGCCGTCACGCGCCAGGCAATGGGGCGCCTGATGGTCGACAATCTGGTCGCATGGTTTGAAACCGGCAGGCCGCTGACTCCGGTGCCTGAAACGCGGATTATGCCTTCAAGCTGAATTTCAGGAAGCCACCGGTTCCCCGTCGACATCGACATCCGCGCCGATGTCGACCAACGCCTGAGCGAGGTGCCAGGGCGCGGTTTCCTCGGCCAGCGCGTGGTAATGGGGATCGTCGATGTCGATCCACCAGGCATCGTCGATGTCGAGCGTGGCGGCGCGGTTGTATTGCGCCAGAACCTGGACCCCTTCGGACAACGATCCGGCCTTGCCCGATGCAATCGCCGCGCGGATCGCCGGCGCCAGTTCGGGTGTGGCGAGGAACGCGCCGCAATCGCACGCGTCATACGTGGGTATCGTCTTGCCGATCGACTGGATCAGGCCGCGTTCGTCGACTTTGACCCAGGTGGCATCTTCGGGATCAATCAGCGGGCTGTCGATCCGCCGGTCGATGGCCAGCGTCAGCCCGCAATCGGCGGGCGATTCGGTGATCAGCCGCGCGAGGATGTCGGCGTCGAACAAATGGTCGGCCATCAGCAACAGGTAATTGCCGTCGCAGCGCGTCGCGCCCGCAATCACCGAATGGCCATTGGGCGTCGACCAGTCGGACAGCCGCACCGGAACGATCGCAATGCCAAGCCGCAGCGACAATTCGGCGAGAAAGGTTTCGACGCGATCAGCCTCGTGCCCGGTGACCACGACGACGCGCGTCACCCCGGCCAGCATGGCCTGGCGGATCGAAAGTTCGATGATCGGCACACCGCAGACGGGCGTCAGCGGCTTCGATGACGATAGCGCGCCGAGGCGGCTGCCATAGCCGGCGGCGATGATCAACGCATCCATACGTTTCGTATTCCCCAAAAGCTTTGCGTGGATCACGCGCGACCGAAAAGGGCGGCGCCAGCTTGTGCCGACGCCGCCCCTGACGATCAGGTCAAATCCGCTTACTCGGCCGCGAGGGCCGGTTCGGTGATGTATTCTTCGACCAGATGCGCGGCGACATCGTCGTTGAACTGCTGCGGCGGGTGCTTGCAGAAATAAGCCGACGGGCCGATCAGCGCGCCGCCTTCGCCGCGTTCCAGCGCGACTTTGCAGCAACGGATCGCGTCCATCACGCAAGCGGCCGAATTCGGGCTGTCTTCGACCGACAGACGCAATTCGAGATTCATCGGGACATTGCCCCACTGCGCCCCTTCGAGGCGCAGGAAGCACAGCTTGTTGTCCTTTTGCCAGGGCACATAGTCCGATGGGCCGACGTGGATGTTTTCATCCGCAAGCCGGTGCGCAAGCATGGCCTGCACCGCCTCGGTCTTCGATTCCTTCTTGCTGCCCAGCCGCTGGCGGTCGAGCATGTTCATGAAATCGGTGTTGCCGCCGGTGTTGAGCTGATAGGTCTTTTCGACCGTCACGCCGCGGGCGCCAAACAGGCTCGACAGCACGCGATGGACGATCGTCGCGCCGATCTGGGCCTTGATGTCGTCGCCGACGATGGGCAGGCGCTTGGCGCGGAAGCGGGCTTCCCATTCGGGCGTGCTGGCGATGAACACCGGCATGCAGTTGACCACGGCAACACCCGCTTCGAGCGCTGCTTCCATATAGAATTCAGTCGCTTCCTGCGACCCGACGGGCAGGAAGTTGAGCAGGACTTCGGCGCCCGACGCCTTCAGCGCGGCGACGATGCTCTCGTGCGTTGCTTCGGCTGCATCGGAGACGATGAAACCGCGATCGCCCATTCCGGTCATGTGTTCGGCAACACCGTCGAGGATGCGGCCCATGATCACTTTGGCGCCGGTCTGCGGCACATCGGCGTGGAACACGGCGGTGCAATTGGGACCGGCAAAGATGGCTTCGCCGATGTCTTTGCCGACTTTGCGCGCGTCGACATCGACGCCGAGTACGAATTCCACATCACCAGCGCCGTAGCCGCCGATCCGGTCGTGGATCAGCCCTCCGGCCGAATTGTTCTGACGATAGAAATACACCCCTTGGACAAGCGAACTGGCGCAGTTTCCTACGCCGATCACCGCGACCTTGATTGGCTTCATGTAAGCACGTCCTCTTCGACAGGCACCGCTGCCGGATGGCTGTCATCAAAGTGCCTTAGTTTGCGAAATTATCCGGGAATGCAAGCGGAATCCCGAGATTGTCAAGCAAGCCCTGCAAAGGTGTGAGGTTTCAACCGCTGGTGGCGCGATGCGTCAAGGCAGCCTATGGGCTGGCGAATCGCGGCTGGAAGCCGATCGCAACACGCAAGAAGGAAAGCACCGCACGATGGCGACAGCATCCCGCGAACGTCCGCGCCGCCCGCGCGAACTGCAGGATTCGCTTAACCACTACCTCTATCACCCGCTTGCCTGGCGGCTGGCCCGGCTGTTGGCGCCGACGCCGGTCACGCCCAACATGGTCTCGGTGGTGGGCGGTCTGTTCGTCGTTGCGGCGGGAATCGTCTATTGGCGCGGGCCCGTCTGGGGGCTGGAATGGCCGTGGGCGCCGCTTATCGGCATGATGCTGCACATGACCTGGCATGTCGTCGACGGCGCCGATGGCGATCTCGCGCGGCTGACCGGGCGGTCGAGCCCGCTGGGCGAACTGATCGACGGCATTTGCGATTATGCCAGCCATGTCGTGCTCTATATCCTGCTGGTGATGATCCTGGCGCCGTCGCTCGGCTGGGGCTGGGCGTGGTTCTGGGCTCTGGTCGCCGGAGCGAGCCATGTCGCGCAGGCCAATTTCGTCGAAGTGCAGCGCCGGTTCTACCAGTATTGGACCTATGGCGTGCCCTGGCTCAACAATGCGACTCAGGCCGACGCGGCGCTGTTCAAGGACAAGCGCGGGGTTTCGTGGATTCTGCGCGGCGCTGTGCGCGGCTATTTGCGGCTCGCTTCGGGGATGAGCCCCAATGCGTTGACGATCGATGCGGCGGTATCCGAAGCGATTGCGGCAGACCGCGCGGGCGACGGCACCGCGCTGGCGCGGATTCGCGCCGAAGTGCAGCGCGAACAGCGGCCTTTGCTGTTCATGCTCAAATTTCTCGGGCCCAATCCGCGCGCCATCGTGCTGGGCATCGCCATGCTGGTCGGCAGCCCGCTGTGGTATTTCGTCTATCAGTCGCTGGCTCTGAATGCCTTGCTCGCCATCGCGGTGCGGCGCGAAGACGCGGCGGCGCTGCGTGTTGTCAATCGGCTCGGGCTTGTGCGCTGACTTTCCGGTCGGACAGGATCAGTCCAAGTACGGCCAGCACAAACACCTCGACGACCGCCCAGACCATCCAGTGCGAATGGTTGTAGAGCCACACGCCGATTGCGGGCGAGACGATATAGGCCGATCCGTTGACCGCAGCGACGATGCCCGCCGCCTGCCCCTGTTCGCCAAGTGAGACCGCAAGGCTGGCGCCGGAGGTAAACCCGGGCCGAAACAATCCGAAACCCACCGAACAGACGGCAAAGCCGGTGGCGATGGTATGAAGGTCCGCCCCCAGCGCGACCGGCACGATTCCGACCGAAACCAGCACCATGCCCAGAATGGTCGACATGCGCGGGCCCAGTCCCAGCATCGGGATCAGCCCCCATTGGGCCAGCAGCATGGCGATCGCGCCGGACATCAGCACGAGCCCGATCGGCCCTGCGGCGGCGTCGGGCTGATGCCGCAAGCCCAGTCGGTCGAGCAGGAGAAAGCCGATCACGCCAAGCAGGATCGATTGCGCCTGTCCGCCCAGCGTGCCCGCGATCAGCCAGGGGCGCAGGCGCGGGTCGCCCCAGCGCAAGCGCCCGGTCGGGGATGCGGTTTCCTGCGGACCGTCCTCGCCGGGCCAGCCATCGGCATATTCGCCGAATTTTTGGGCCCGGGCCTGTGCGGTCTGCGCGGGCGACAGGTGTGCCGGGCCATGCTGCGCGTCATCATCAGGCTGTGGCGTATCGTCGGGCAGCCGCATTCGCAGGATTGCCAGGACCGCCAGGGCGCCCAGCGTAAAGCCCGCAAACGGCCCGATCAGTCCCAGCCCCGGCACAGTGAGCCCCGGCACGATCAGCCATGGCGCCAGCGCCGGCCCCAGCGCGGTGCCCAGGCCGAAGCTGGATGCGACCAGCGACAAGGCCTTGGTGCGTTCGGCGCGACCGGTGCGCCCGGCGACATAGGCCTGAACCGCCGGCGGCGCGGCCGAACCGAACGTGCCGTAAATCGAACGCGCGAGCGCAAACAGCATGATCGCGCTCATCCCGCCGACCAGACCGGTGAGCCCGGCCAGCAACGCCATACCGCACAGCGCGAACGACAGCGCAAAGGCGGCCAGCCCCAGTGCCATCATCGCCTTGCGCCCGCGCCGGTCGGAACGGCGCGCCCAGAACGGCGCCAGCAGCATCCACAGCAGCGCCGACCACGAATAGGCCAGGCTGACCCAGACGTCGGCGATGCCAAGATGCGTGCCGATCGACGGCATGACCGATTGCATCGCGGTATTGCCTGCAGCCGTGATCAGCATGACCGCAAACAGCAGCGTCATGCGCCCCGGCGGCAGGACTTGCGCATCATTTTCGGATTGCCCGTCGGCAGTGGTGTCAATCGCGCGCGTTTCGGTCATCGCCTTTTGTGGTTCCCCAATCCCAATTGACGCAGGGGGCTTCGTGCGGCGAGCGCGTGTCCCTGTCGTCGCTTAATCAGTTGCGCTTTGCAACCTGGCGTGATTGTCCCGGTAGGATGCTTGGACAAAGCTTGCAATGGGGCGCGATTTTTGCAACCGAGCATGGCCTTAGCTATCGTTTATTGCGCAAAGGTCCATATCGCCAATGTCGCCCACCGAATTCGCCCAGGAACAGCTCCCCGTTCGTCTCAAGCGAAAGGCAATCGCGATGCTCGGGCCGATGGGCCTGTTCCTCAAGGGCTTCGTGAAGCATCCGGTGATGGTCGGCGCGATCGTTCCTTCGTCGCAGCGCACGATCCGGCGGGTGCTTTCGCCGGTCGACTGGGATCGGTGCCAGGTTTTCGTCGAATATGGCCCGGGCGTCGGCACGTTTTGCCAGCCGGTACTCGATCGCCTGCGTCGCGATGGCAAGCTGATCGTGATCGACACCAATCCCGATTTCATCGCCTATCTCAAGGCGACGATCCGCGATTCCCGATTCAGCGCGGTCCATGGTTCGGCCGCCGATGTCGAAGCGATCGTCGCCGCGCATGGTTTCGATCATGCCGATTATGTGCTGTCGGGCCTGCCTTTCACCACTTTGCCGCCCGGTGTCGGCCCGGCGATCATGGCGGCGACGCGCAATGTCCTGCGTCCGGGCGGGGCGTTTTGCGTTTATCAGTACACGGCGCGGGCGCGCACGCTGATGAGCGAATATTTCCCGCGCATCGACAAGGGGTTCGAGCCGATCAACGTGCCGCCGTGCGTGATCAGCTGGGGCTGGAAGGACTGAATGCGTCGCCGGTCCCGTTGACGGGGCCGAGCTGCTGATAGGCAGAGGCGGCGATCGCGGCAAAATAGGTATAGCCGACGGCAAATACCACAGCGGCGATCGCCTCGCTGATCATGCGCTGCGCTTCGCCCTGGCTCAGATTGACCAGAACCACGCCGACAAAGATCATCACCAGCCCATAGACCACCACGAAAAGCGTCAGTGCCGGGCCGAAATAGAGCAGGACGCCCAGGAATTGGCCGCGCGTGCGGGACAGGCCGCCGACAATCGCGCGAATCGGATTGTACAGCCGCTGCACGACCATTTCCGGCCCGATCAGCACCACGCGGGTCAGCGGATAGATCATCACGATCAGCGAAAGCAGCACCGCGAAAGTTTGCGGCATGATGGCCGCTAGCCCGCCGAGCACCGTCACCCACAAGGCCGACAGCACGAGCGCGGTGAGCAATTGCGCCGCGAGATAGCTGGGCAAGAGGCGCACTGCCCGGCCGATGGCGGCGCCCACGCTCGGCCGGTCGCGGTCGAGCAGCACGGCAAGCAGAGTCAGGTATCCGACCAGCATCGGCAGCGACAGCGCCAGCATGAACGGCCCGGCAGAGGCATAGAACCGCGTGATCGCATCGGCGATCTGCTGTTGATCCATGCCGTTGCTCAGCTGCGGCGAAGGCAGCACGACCGCCGCAACCAGTCCGGGAAGGAGAAAGAACACGCCAGCGATCGCGGCAAGCATGTCGCGATTGGCAGAGACCATGCGTCTCGCGCTCTGCCATGCGGCGCTGCTGTCCAGAGTTACCACGGTCGATTACCTCGCTTTCAAAATTACTTCTAGTGCATCGGGGCGACCTGTGGGAACCGGTTTTCGCGAAGTCCGGAACGGGACTTCGCGTTGACACCCCTTGCACCGCGCGGGCAGCGAGGCCAAGTGCCGCATCATGACCGAAGCGAGCCCCAGGCGGGATATAGAGATTCGCGTTGAATCCGCGCGCGTGCCCTATCGCGACGCGCTTGATGCGATGACCGCACGCAACACCGAGATCGCCGAAGGACGCGCTCGCGAACTGGTCTGGCTGCTCGAACACCCGCCGGTCTATACCGCCGGGACGAGCGCGGCACGCGAAGAACTGCTGGACCCGCGGTTTGAAGTGGTCGAGGCCGGGCGCGGCGGGCGCTATACCTATCACGGGCCAGGACAGCGGATCGGCTATCTGATGCTCGATTTGCGGATGCGCGCGCGCGATGTGCGCGGGTTCGTCCATGCGGTCGAAGGCTGGGTTATCGACACACTGGGCGATTTCGGCGTCGAAGCCTGGCGCGCGCCGGGGCGAATCGGCATCTGGACGCAGGGGCGCGACGGGGCGGAGGCAAAGATCGGCGCGATCGGCATCCGCATTCGCCGCTGGGTGACGATGCACGGTTTTGCCGTCAATCTTTCGCCTGATCTTGCCCATTTCGGCGGAATCGTGCCCTGCGGCATCGCCGATTATGGCGTCACCAGCCTTGCCGACCTGGGGCTGGAGGTTAGCGCAGAGGCGTGGGATAAGGCGCTGCTTGCACGGTTTGATGCGTTTCTTGCGCAGCTTGATCGACCTTGCCCGTGATGTACCGCAGTTTCAGCAAACGGATCCTGTCGATGATGTCCTGCAAAGCCCGCCTCGTCATGCTGGCCGTTTTGGCCCCCTTTGCCCTGTCGGGGTTGAGCGGGTGCGGCAAAGGTACGCAGGCGCCCGCCGGCAAGGCTGCCGGTGCACAAGTGTTGCCCGGCACGATCAGCGATTCGATGCTCGACCTCGACCGCTCGCAGGCGCAACCGCTGTTGCAACCGGCGCAGCGCAGCCGCCCGAGCGCGGCGGACATCATGGGAGAGGATGCCGACGGCGCGGCCAGCGATGCCGCACCGGACAAGGTTGCGCCGGACAAGGTTGGGGCGCCCAAACCGGCGGACGAAAAGCCCAAACAGCCCTAATCGAGTCCGAGCAGAGCGCGCGCCTGGCGCAAATGCGGCTGGTCGATCATTCGCCCGTCGATCTGCAGCGCGCCGACACCGGGATTGGCGGCAAAGGCGGCGACGATCGCGCGCGCTTCGGCGAGCGCCGCCGCATCGGGGGCAAAGGCCCGGTTGATCACGGCGACTTGTGCGGGATGAATCGCCAGCATCCCGGCGAAACCATCCGCCGCAGCGGCATGGGCCGCCTCGGCCAGCCCGGCCTCGTCGCGAAAATCGGCGTGCAGCGTGTCGATCGCCCAAACGCCCACCGCATGCGCGACGAGCAAAGTCTGCGCGCGCACCAGTCGAAAGGTATCGGTCCAGACACCGCGCGCATCGCGCTTGCGTGTGACGCCAAGCACTGCGCCAAGATCTTCCGCGCCCCAGGTCAGCCCGGCAAGGCGTGGCAATACGGCATGGGCATAGGCAGGGATGGTGACTGCCGCGAGGGCCGTTTCGCTGACGAGCGGGAGGATGCGGGTCTGCCCCGGCGTCAGGCCATGGGCCTGTTCGAGCGCTGCAAGGTCTTCGCCGATCCGTGCGATCTGGTCGGGCCCTTCGGCCTTGGGCACCATGATTCCGACGGGCGCGCCGGGGATGATCGCGGCAAGATCGTCGCGCCACAGCCCGGTGTCGAGCGCGTTGATCCGTACCCAGATCTGCTGATCGGACGGATTGCCCGTTTGCTGGCGCAGCCATTCGCCGGCAAGGGCGCGACCGACCGGTTTGCGATCGGCCGAAACCGCGTCTTCAAGGTCGATAATGACCGCATGCGCGCCGGTTTCGCGCGCCTTGGCCAGTTTGCGTTCGCTGTCGGCGGGGATGAACAGCCAGGAACGCGGGATTGACGTCATAAGAAGCAGCTCCAACCGATGGCGGACCGCCGCCGCCTGCGTCAATGCGGGCGGCGGCGGTCGCGATCATGCAGGCGTAGCGACCTCGGCCAATGTCGGATAGTCGATATAGCCCGCGTCGCCGGGGAAATACCACGACTGCGGCACATTGACGTTGGGCGCGAACGCCGCGCCCACGCGAATGCGCTCGACCAGATCGGGATTCGAGATGAACGGGCGGCCAAAGCTGATCGCATCGGCGCGGCCCGAAGCGATGTCGGCTTCGGCCTTGTCGACGGTGTAGTCGCTGTTGAGCACCAGCGGACCTTTGTAGATCGAGCGGATCAGCGCGTCCTGTTGCGGCACGTCGGTCGATCCGAACGTTCCGTCGGGGCCGGGTTGGCGCAATTCGAGAAAGGCGATGTTCAGCGCCTGAAGCACGCGCGCCGCTTCGCCGAAGATCGACGCGGGATCGCTGTCATCGACGCCTTGCGAATCGCCATTGGGCGACAAGCGCACGGAGACGCGATCCGCGCCCCAGATCGAAATCAGCCGTTCGGTCACTTCGCGCAGCAGCCGCGTGCGGTTTTCGACCGACCCGCCGTAATCGTCATCGCGCAGATTGGTGCCGTTGCGCAGAAACTGGTCGATCAGATAGCCGTTGGCGGCATGGAGCTGGACCCCGTCGAATCCGGCCTTTTTCGCGTTTTCGGCGGCGAGCGCATAATCGTCGATCAGCCGGGGGATTTCATCGAGGCGCAAGGGCCGCGCGACGGCAAAGTCCTTTTTGCCTTCGGGGGTGTGGGCCTGGCCCGGCGCGCGGGTGGCCGAGGCCGAAACGGGCGGCTCGCCGCCAAGGAACCAGGGATGGACGATGCGGCCCATGTGCCACAGCTGGGCGACGATGCGCCCACCGGCCTTGTGCACGGCTTCGATCACCGGCTTCCACGCCTCGGTCTGGGCATCGGTCCACAGGCCCGGCGCAGAGGGCCAGCCGGCGCCTTCGCGGCTGATCCCGGTGGCTTCGCTGATGATCAGCCCGGCGCTGGCGCGTTGACGATAATATTCCGCCATGACTGCGGTCGGCACGCCTTCGGCAGTGGCCCGACCGCGTGTCAGCGGGGCCATGATGATGCGGTTGGGGGCGGCGATGGCGCCAAGCTGGATCGGCTTTAACAAGGATTCGACCATAGGGATGCCTTCTTGCTGGGTGAAAAAGGGAACGGCTCGCCCGCAGGCAATAACCGTTTCCATTTGCAACCTAACCTAGGCAAGGACCGCCGCCCTGACAACTGCCCTGCCGTTCAGAAAATCTCTCGAACGACAAATCAGCCCTATCCGTTCAGCGCGCGCCGAGGTCGCCCATGCCCACTGTGCCCGAGGCAAGGTCAAGCATCGCATCGAGGCTCTTTTTCGCGGCAAGCCGCAGGTTTTCCTCGATATGCACCACAGGCTTCAGGTCGCGCAGCGCGAGATAGAGCTTTTCCAGCGTGTTGAGCGCCATGTAGGGACAGATGTTGCAATTGCAGTTGCCGTCTGCGCCGGGCGCTCCGATGAACGTCTTGTTCGGCATGGCCAGCTCCATCTGATGAATGATGTGCGGCTCGGTGGCGACGATCAGCGTCTGCGCCGGGGTTTCCCTGGCATAGGCGAGGATGCCGCTGGTCGATCCGACATAATCGGCATGGTCGATGATATGCGGCGGGCATTCCGGGTGCGCCGCGACCGGGGCGCCGGGGTGCTGTGCCTTGAGCTTGATCAGCTCGGTCTCGCTGAACGCTTCATGGACAATGCATACGCCCGGCCAAAGCAGCATGTCGCGCCCGAACTTGCGATTGAGATAGCCGCCGAGATGGCGGTCGGGGCCGAAGATGATTTTCTGTTCGGGCGGGATCTTCGACAGGATCGTCTCGGCGCTGGAGCTGGTGACGATGACGTCGGACAGCGCTTTCACTTCGGTCGAACAGTTGATGTAGGTCAGCGCGATGTGATCGGGGTGCGCCTCGCGAAACGCCTTGAAGCGGTCGGGCGGGCACGAATCCTCAAGGCTGCATCCGGCATCCATGTCGGGCAGGATCACGGTTTTTTCGGGCGCGAGAATCTTGGCGGTCTCGGCCATGAAGCGCACGCCGCAAAAGGCGATGACATCGGCATCGGTCGCCGCCGCCTTGCGCGACAGTTCGAGCGAATCGCCGATATAGTCGGCCAGATCCTGAATTTCCGGGCGCTGATAATAATGCGCCAGAATCACCGCGTTGCGCTCTTTGCGCAGCCGGTCGATTTCGGCGCGCAAGTCGGTTCCGGCGGGCAGGGCAGTCTGGGCCGTCATGGGGTAAATCCTGTCAGGTGTTCGGACGCGAGGCGATTTAGGCCTGCGTCGGAGCTTGGGCAAGTGTCGGGTTTGGAGCAAGTGCGCTCGCTTGCCACAGATCGCCATCGGCGATGACGCGGCCCTGGCGTTCGAGATCGATCAGATGCGCCAGAACCGAGCGGCCCGCCGCGCCATGCAGCCGCAGATCGAGCCCTTTGTACATCGACGCCACCAGATCGGGGATCGTGCGCGGGGCCGCTTCAAGCAGTGTCGCGATCTGGCGTTCGCGCTGGCGGCGGTGGCCGATCATGCCGCGCACGAATTGGCGCGGATTGTCGATCTGCGGCCCGTGCGCGGGGTAATAGACGCGATCCTCGCGCTCTTGCAGTCGGGCCAGGCTGGTCAGATAGGCCGCCATGTCGCCATCGGGCGGCGAAACCACGCTGGTCGACCAGCCCATGACATGATCGCCGGTAAACAGCGCGCCGCTTTCGATCAGGGCATAGCACAAATGGTTGCTGGTATGCCCGGGGGTTGCCACTGCCTCGATCGTCCAGCCTTCGCCCGAGAGGCGCTCGCCATCGGCCAGCACGCGGTCGGGGCGATAATCGGGGTCGAACGCGGCATCGGCGCGGGGCCCGTCATCTTCGAACGACAGCGCGGCGCAGCCGATGATCGGCGCGCCGGTTGCGGCCTGAAGCGCGCGCGAGGCGGGGCTGTGGTCGCGATGGGTATGGGTGCACACGATCGCGGCGACTTTCGCCGGGCCGATCGCGGCCAGAATAGCCTCGATATGCCCGTCTCCGCGCGTATCGGCATGACCGGCAAGGCCGGTATCCGCCGGGCCGGGATCGATCACGGCCAGATCGGCTCCGCTGCCCACGAGATAGGTCTGCGTGCCGGTAAACGTATAGGGCGATCCGTTGGGCGCGAGCACGCGGCGGACCCGCGGCTCAAGCCGGACCGCCCGTCCGGTCGGCCAGGTGGACGGGTCGTGGGGGTTTTCCGCAGGGATCGCTTCGGTCATGTCCCCATGATGGGCATTCCGGTTGCGCCGCGCAACTTTTTCGCAATTCACGCCTGCTTTAGCGCGGCGTGGGCCAGCCGTTCGCGCAGCCGTTCGCGCAGGCGCTCGATGGCGCCGGGCTGGGCGGGGGGTTCGTTGCGCCACGCCTGTTCGAGCCGCTGGATACGGGCATAGAGCCGTTCGCTTTGATGCACGAGCGCGGCGAGATCGGGCGGAAGGCGGTCGACGATCATCGAGTCGCTGGCGGGAAAATGGCTGATCAGGCGACCGTGGCGGCGCAGTTGCACCGCGCTGATCTGCCCGGCGAACCAGGCGCGATGGTTCAGCAGCCAGGCAAGGCAGTGCATCACGCGGGTGGTGGTGCGCAAGGCCTCGCACATCACTTCCACATCGTCCGGCCCGCAATTCCGGCCAGAATCGGAAATCGGGCCCGAATCGGAAGTGCCATCGGGCCCCGTGCGGACCAGACGGGCGAACTGCACCGAACCGCCCGCCGCCTGGCGCAAGTCGTCAAACCGGCTGCGCGCGGCATCGGCCAGCACGAGGGCCTCGGTATAGAGCGCTTCGACAATGCGCGGATTGAGGCTTGGCACTTCGGTCATGGCGGCGGCATAGCGGGGTGTGCCGACCGGGCTCAACCGTTCGCATCGGCCGGTTGATCGGCTGTATCGGATTGGCACGCCGCAAAGCGCGCGCAATCGGCTGCCATGACGCGAAAAATCGCTATTTCACGCGATGATGTCGGGGATGAGGTGATCCTCGATCAGGCTGATCTGATCCTTCAGGCGCAATTTCCGCTTTTTCAGCCGGGCAATCTGCAATTGGTCGTTTGCGCCCGCCAGGGTCAAGGCATCGATCGCGGCATCGAGATCACGGTGTTCCAGTCGCAGCGCGGTCAATCGCTTGCGCATTTCGTCTTCGGTCACTCCTGGCCAACTCCTCGACGCCAACGCTTCTGCACGCAACCGGAGCGCGCATGGGCGAGGCGCGCAACGGGTCTGGTCCGGCAAACCTTTGTCCCTGCCGCCCACCGCCCCGGACCTTCCGGCGATGAAGCGCGTTGCGCGAGGGTCCGCGTGCCCTTTTGCTTGACCAAATCTTTCGATCTGCCCCGCAAACATTGCGTACCGACGCGACAACCCTTGCAAGATACGGCGAATGTGGGAGCATGACAACGCACCTGCTGCCCGGGCTTATCCACCGGGACGAGTCGTGACAGCGGGGGCGACGAGAGCTCGGCCGGCAATGGCCGGTCGGATAAGGCCAGCGACTTCCATCAGGGAAGTCCTGGCATGAAGGAGGCACTGGATGGAATCCTCGCACTTCAGCGCGTTGCAAAACAAACATGCCGGTCTCGAACGCCGCATTTCCGAGGAAATGACTCGACCATCGCCCGATGCGGTTCTGATCAAGGATCTCAAACGCCGCAAGCTCAAGATCAAGGAAGAGCTGGCGCAACTGCACTGATCCTGCGCCCTTTTCGGGCATCGGAAGGAAAGAGCGGCGGGACGCGAAGCCCGCCGCTTTTTTGTTGGGCTTTTTTGTTGGCCGCCCAGTCGCTCTTGAAATCGGTTCTCTCCTGAATCGGCGCTCTAAAAACAGTCTGTTTTCAGGAAGGACGCGCCAACGTCGTGTCTGCGGCTTGCAAAACGCGCCCCTTGCGCTAGGCCATGGGTCATGCCTCCGCAGACAGCCGCCGCCGCCGCCCGGGCAATCCTGACCTCGCTGCACGAGATTATGGCTTCGCGCAGCGGGGCGCAGGCCAAGCTCAATCAGGTCGTCGAGGTGATCGGCGAGAAGCTTCATAGCGAAGTCTGCTCGATCTATCTCCTGCGCGAAGGCATGCTCGAGCTTTTCGCCACGCGCGGGCTCAACCAGCAGGCCGTCCACGTTACGCGGATGGCGGTGGGCGAAGGTCTTGTCGGCACGATCGCGCTGCACACCGAATCGCTGAATCTGGCCGAAGCGGCGGCGCACCCCGATTTCGCGTTTCGCCCGGAAACCGGCGAAGAGCGCTTTCACTCGTTCGCCGGGGTGCCGATCGTGCGGCGCGAACGCGCGGTCGGCGTGGTCGCGGTGCAGCATGTCGAGCCGCGCCGCTACGAAGAAGTCGAAATCGAGGCATTGCAGACCGTGGCGATGGTGCTTTCGGAACTGATCGCCAACGCCGGGCTGATCGACGAGGACGATTTCCTGGGCTCGGGCGCCCACATGACGGGGCCCGAACGCTTGCAGGGCCTGACTCTGGTCAAGGGCATCGCATCGGGCACGGCCGTGTTTCACCAGCCGCGCGTCACGATCGAACAGATCGTCGCCGATGACACCGAGGCCGAGCGGCAGCGCGTCTATCTTGCCTTTGACAAGATGCGCGAACAGATCGACCGCATGGCGAGTCAGGCCGAATTCGGCGTGGGCGGAGAGCACGAGGAAGTGCTCCAGACCTACAAGATGTTCGCCTATGACGAAGGCTGGGGCCGGCGCATCAACGAAGCGATCGATTCCGGACTGACCGCCGAGGCTGCGATCGAGCGGGTGCAGCAGCGCACCCGCATGCGCATGCGCCAGATCGACGATCCGTTGCTGGCCGATCGCATGCACGATCTGGAGGACTTGTCCAACCGGCTCTTGCGGATCGTGTCGGGTCAATTGGGCACGGCTGCGAGCATGGGGCTCAAAGGCGATGCGATTCTCGTCGCGCGCAATCTCGGCCCGGCAGAACTGCTCGAATACGATCGCCGCCGATTGAAAGGCGTGATTCTCGAAGAAGGCTCGCTGACCGCGCACGTGGTGATCGTGGCGCGGGCCATGGGCATTCCCGTGATCGGGCGGTTGCGCGGCCTGCGCGGCAAGCTGCGCGAAGGAGATCATCTGTTGGTCGACGGCGATCGGGGCGTGATCGACGTGCGCCCGACCCCGAGCATGACCGAAGCGTTCGAGGCGCGCTTTGCCAAGAATCGCGAGCGCCAGGCGCATTACGCGGCGATGCGCGATGTCGAGCCGGTGTCTCGCGACGGTCGGCGCATCACGGTGATGATCAATGCCGGCCTGCGCGATGACATGCCGATGCTCAATCTGACCGGGGCAGACGGCATCGGTTTGTTCCGCACCGAATTCCAGTTTCTCGTTTCGGCCACGCTGCCCGCGCGCGAGCGTCAGACGCGGCTCTATCGCGATGTTCTCGATGCGGCAGGCGACAGGCCGGTGGTGTTTCGCACGGTCGACATCGGCGGCGACAAAGTGCTGCCCTATCTGCGTCAGGATGACAGCGCGCTCGAGGAAAATCCGGCGATGGGCTGGCGCGCCTTGCGCGTTGCGCTCGAACGCGACGGGCTGCTCAAGGTTCAGGCGCGCGCGCTGATCGAGGCGGCGGGCGGACGCACGCTCAACGTCATGTTCCCGATGGTCACCGAACCGTGGGAATTCGACGCGGCCAAGGCGGTGTTCGAAAGCCAGGTGGCCTTTCTCAAAAAACAGAAGAAGCTGCTGCCCGAAGCGATCCGCTATGGCGCGATGGTCGAAGTGCCGGCGATTGCCGAATGGCTCGACGTGCTGGCGCCGCGCCTGTCGTTCCTGTCGATCGGCACCAACGACCTGACCCAGTTTCTGTTTGCCGCCGATCGTGGCCACCCCAAGCTGGCCGAACGCTATGACTGGGTCTCTCCGGCGATCTTGCGCTTTCTCAATCGCGTGGTCTGTGCGGTTGCGCCGTTTGGCACCGACATTACCGTGTGTGGCGAAATGGGCGGGCGTCGGCTCGAGGCGCTGGCGCTGCTCGGGCTGGGCATCACGCGGCTGTCGATCACGCCCGCTTCGGTCGGGCCGATCAAGGAACTGGTCAGCAAAGTCGACATTGGCGCGATTCGCCTGGCCATGGCCGGCTGGCTGGTCGATCCGCCGGCCAACATGCGCGCGACGCTGACCGAATGGGCGGCGGATCACGGAATAGACTGCGACTGAGCGCAAGCGCCGGTGCGCCATTTGTGACGGACGCCGGACCTCCTTGCGCCACGCATCGCAAGCCATGGCCGTTGCACCGCGATTCCCGTTGACATTCTTGGGATTGCAACCAAGCCTGCCTAAGGGAATTTCACCATACCAAGGGTTGCACAAGCATAATGGATCAAGCGCGCGACGCCGTGGCCCCGGACGGCGATCACGGCGGTGGGTACGAAGGCAAGGCGGGAACGTCTGCGCCTTCCCAACTGCCCCAGACGGCAAGTGCGCGCCTGCGGGCCGCGCGTGAAGCGCTTGGCCTGACGACGGGCGATATCGCCGCGCGCACCCGTATTACCATTCGTCATGTCGAAGCGCTCGATCGCGGCGATCTCGCCGCTTTGCCGGGTCGGCCCTATGTGCTTGGATTTGTGCGAAATTACGCCCGCGCAGTCGGGCTCGATGGCGCAGAACTGGCCACGTTGGCGCGCAGCGAGATGGACGCGAGCGTGCCCCGGCCCGTGCCGCGCATGGTTCACCAGTTCGATGTCGACGATCCGGCCAAGATTCCGTCACGGCTGGTTACCTGGGCGGCGTTGGGTCTGGTCATCGCGGTGCTGGCCGCAGGCGGCGTGTTCTGGCGCAGCTATTACGCGCCCGGTGCGGCGCTGCCTTCGCTGGTCGAGCCTGATTCGGCGCCGAAGCCCAGGCCTGCTGTCGTGGCCAAACCCGCCGCAGTGCCCGCAGGCCCGGTGGTGTTTACCGCGCGCGAGGACGGCATCTGGGTAAAATTCTACGACGGGCACGGGACGCAACTGCTCCAAAAGCAATTGGCTCGGGGCGAAAGCTATACCGTGCCGGCCGATGCGGTCGATCCCAAGCTGTGGACCGGGCGGCCTGAAGCCTTGACGATCACCGTCGCCGGGCAGGCGGTTGCGCCGTTGTCCGACAAGCGCGGGATCGTGCGCGATGTGCCGGTGACAGCGCAAGCGCTGCTGGCGCGCGCGCCGGTTGCTGCCGCGTCTCCGCCCGCCGTCTCTCCCGCCGCTGCGCCTGGGGTGACCAGCCTGCCGACCGCTGCCTCAGCGCCCGCGCAGTCGCGGCACAAATCGCGCCGGACTGCCGCCCATGTCGAGGCGGCGCCTGCGGCGTCCTCCACCCCGGTCGCTGCCGACGCGCCTTTGGCGACGACAACTCCGGCGCCATTACCACAATAAGGTTCTGTCGCGCGCGCTCGACTTCGCGGCGACACTGCGGCAAAATCGGTGCCGCGCCGAAGCGGCCATGCGCCGTAAAGCCGTTGCTTTTGTTGGAGTATCCATGACTTTCACTTTGCCGCTGCGCGATTCGACAGGTCGCCGCCCGTCACGCCCGATGCTGAAGCGCCTGCTGCCGGTGTTGATCGGGGTGCTGGCCGTCCCGGCGCTGGTTCCGGTCGCGGCCTATGCGGACACGCCGTCGCAAGGGGCTGAAACGACCGATGCGCGGCTGCGCCGGATCGAAGGCGAATTGCGCGCGCTGCAGCGCAAGGTTTTTCCCGACGGCGCAGGCAAGACTTTCGCTCCCGAAATCGCCCCGGGCGAGCCCGGGGCTGCGGCGACTGTTCCTTCGGGCAATGCAGGCGCGCTGAGCGATGTGCTGGCGCGGATGGATGCGGTCGAGGCGCAAATGAAATCGCTGACTGCGACCAGCGAAGACAATCAGAACCGGCTGGCCAAACTCGAAGGGCGGATCGGCGCCGTCGAAACGGCACAAGCCGGCGCCGCCGCGGCGAGCATCCCCCCGCAGCCCGTGCCGCCGCCCGTCGATGCCCCGCCTGTGCCCCCGGCAAAACCGGCCAAAGGGGCTGCAAAGGGCAAGGCCGCTTCGACAGACAGTGCCGCCACGCCGTCGTCGCCCGCAGCGGGCGATCGCGCCGCAGCGGTCGCCGCGATCGAGCGCCCTGCGAGCGACGACAAGGGCGAAGATGCCTATACGTATGGCTATCGCTTGTGGGAGGCGAAATTCTTCGCCGAATCCGAAGCCGTCCTGCTCGATTTCGTTCAGCAATATCCTGCCCACAAGCGGATCAGCTACGCGCGCAACTTGCTGGGGCGTGCCTATCTCGACGACAACAAGCCGGGCGCGGCGGCGCAGTGGTTCGCGCAGAACTATCGCGCCGACAAGGCCGGTGATCGCGCGCCGGACAGCCTGCTCTATCTCGCCGTGGCGATGACCCGGCTCAAGGAAGCCAAGCGCGCCTGCATCGCGCTGGGCGAATTTCGCCAGACATATCCGACCGAATCCGATGGTCGGCTCAAAGGTCAGTATGACGCCGTGACCAGGACCGCGAGCTGTCATTGACGATGTGCCTCTGATCGCGGCGGATCGTACTGCGGCCTTTGCTGCCGACTGGGCCCGGCTCCGGCCCGGCGAGGGGCCGGTCGGGCTTGCCGTTTCGGGCGGGCCGGACAGTCTGGCGCTGTTGCTGATGATGCATGCGGCGGTCGGGGCAGGCGGCTTTGCCGTGGCCACGGTCGATCACGGCCTTCGCGTCGAAAGCGCCGCCGAAGCCGCGCATGTCGCGGCGCTCTGCGGCGCGCGCGGGATTGCCCATGCCACTTTGCCGATTGGCCTGGCGCCGGGATCGGCGGTTCAGGAACGCGCGCGCGACGCCCGCTATCGCGCGCTCGAAGGCTGGTGCCGCGAACAGGGCCTGACAGCGCTGGTTACCGCGCACCACGCCGACGATCAGGCGGAAACCATGATCATGCGGATGAACCGGGGGGCGGGCTTACGCGGCCTTGCCGGAATGCGCGCTCGCTCGGTGGTGCCCGGCGGCGATCTGCCCTTGTTGCGGCCCTTGCTCGGCTGGCGGCGCGAATCGCTGGTCGCGCTGGTTGCCGGAGCGGGGATCGGGGCAGTCGACGATCCGTCGAATCGCGACAGGCGATTTGAACGCGTGCGCATGCGTGAAGGGTTGGCAGGGGCGTCCTGGCTCGATCCTGCCGGTCTTGCGGCCGCATCGGGGCATCTTGCCGAGGCCGATGCCGCGCTCGACTGGATGGCGAACCGGGTGCTGCCGGACGGCGTGGCGATCGATGGCGTGATTGCGTTCGATCCTGATTTGCCCCGCGCGCTGGCGTTGCGCGTGCTCGAGCGCGTGCTCGTGCGGCTTGGCGGCGGCGTGCCGCGCGGGCGCGATCTGGCGAGCTGGCACGACCGACTCGCGGGCGGCGAGGTAGCGACGCTCGCCGGAGTGCGCGGCGACGGGCGCGCGCGGCCATGGCGATTCAGCCCGGCGCCGCCGCATCGCGGCCGCTGAACGGGAAAACGACTTGCACCCGCGCAGAAATTCGCACGTATGGTTATATTGCCATTCACCCGCGCCTTCCTACATTGGGCCAACGAAAGGGCAGGACGAGTCTGCCCGGCAGAAAGCGACACGCGATGAACGACGACCAGCCGCAGGGTAATCCCTGGATCAAGAACATTCTGGTGTACGGCGGGATTTTCCTGGCGCTGCTGCTGGTGGTTTCGATGTTCAGCGCCCGCAGCGATTCGACCGGCACCTTGATGCGCTATTCGGATTTCCGTGCCCATGTCACGGCGGGCGATGTGCGCGAGGTTCAGATCGGCTCTGACCGGATCACCGGCACGCTCAAGAACGATCAGCAGTTTCAGACCGTGCCGATCCCGGGCGATACCGACCTTGCCAAGCTGTTGCAGGACAAGGGCGTGCAATATGCCGGAAAAGCGGTCGAAGAGCCCAATGTCCTGCTCTATTTCCTCGCACAGTCGCTGCCGTTCCTGTTGATTCTGGGCATGGTCATTTTCGCGCTGCGCCAGATGCAGAAAGGCGGCGGCTCGGGCGCGATGGGCTTTGGCAAGTCCAAGGCCAAGCTGCTGACCGAACGGTCGGGCCGGGTCACGTTCGACGATGTTGCCGGGATCGACGAAGCGCGCGAGGAACTGCAGGAAATCGTCGAATTCCTGCGCGATCCCAGCCGCTTTTCCAAACTCGGCGGGCAGATTCCCAAGGGTGCATTGCTCGTCGGCAGCCCCGGCACCGGCAAGACCTTGCTCGCGCGCGCCATTGCCGGTGAAGCGGGCGTGCCGTTCTTCACCATTTCGGGCTCCGACTTTGTCGAAATGTTCGTCGGCGTCGGCGCCAGCCGCGTGCGCGACATGTTTGAACAGGCCAAGAAAAACGCGCCGTGCATCGTCTTCATCGACGAAATCGACGCGGTCGGTCGTCATCGCGGGCATGGCCTGGGCAATTCCAACGACGAACGCGAACAGACGCTCAATCAGCTTCTGGTCGAAATGGACGGGTTCGAAGCCAACGAAGGCATCATTATCATCGCTGCGACCAACCGCCCCGATGTGCTCGATCCGGCGCTGCTGCGTCCGGGCCGGTTTGACCGGCAGGTGGTCGTGCCGATCCCCGACATCGAGGGCCGGGAAAAGATCCTCGGCGTACACATGAAGAAAGTGCCGCTCGCGCCCGACGTCAATCCGCGCGTGATTGCGCGCGGCACGCCCGGCTTTTCAGGCGCGGACCTCGCCAATCTGGTCAACGAGGCGGCGCTGCTGGCCGCGCGGCGCAACAAGCGCCTCGTCGCGATGCAGGAATTCGAAGACGCCAAGGACAAAGTCATGATGGGTGCCGAACGGCGCTCGATGGTCATGACCGAGGAAGAAAAGAAGATGACCGCCTATCACGAGGCCGGTCATGCCATCGTCTCGGTCAATGAAACGGCCAGCGACCCGATTCACAAGGCGACGATCATCCCGCGCGGTCGCGCGCTGGGCATGGTCATGCGTCTGCCCGAACGCGACAGCTACTCCTATCATCGCGACAAGATGCTGGCCAACCTGTCGGTCAGCATGGGCGGTCGCGTGGCCGAGGAAATCATCTTCGGCCATGCCAAAGTGTCGTCGGGCGCCTCGTCGGACATTCAATATGCCACCAGTCTGGCGCGCAACATGGTCATGCGCTGGGGCATGTCGGACAAGCTCGGCCCGCTGCTCTATGAAGAAAGCCAGGACGGCTATCTCGGAATGGGCATGTCGCAGCGCACGATGATGTCGGACGAAACCGCCAAGCTGATCGACAGCGAAATCCGCAAGCTGGTCGACGATGCCCACGCCCGCGCAACGACGGTCCTGCAGGACAATGCCGACAAGCTGCGTCTGCTGGCCGAAGCGCTGCTCGAATACGAAACGCTGACCGGTGAAGAGATCAAGAAGCTGATCGAGGAAGGCAAGCTCGACCGTCCCGACAGCGCTTCGGACGATTCGCGGCCGCCCATGCCGCAGATTGTCTCGGTGCCGCGTGCCGGTCGCCGCTTTGTCGGTGTCGATGCCAATGCGGGCGCGCCGCGTCCGCTCGGCGCGTAAGAGGCAGGAATGGCGTTTACCAGCGAAGCGATCGTTCTGCGCCAGCCGGGCGGGCCCGAAGTGCTCGTTCTCGAAACGGTGACTGTGCCCGCGCCCGGCCCCGGTCAGATCCTGATCCGGCAAAGCGCGGCTTCGGTCAATTTTCACGACATCTATGTCCGCTCGGGCGCATACAAGACACTGCCCCTGCCCGGTATTCCGGGATTGGAAGCGGTCGGTCGCGTCGAAGCGCTGGGCGAAGGCGTGCATGATTTCGCGATCGGGGATCGCGTCGCCTATATCGATCGGCATTACGGCGGGTATGCGCGGTTGCGCGTGCTGGCAGCAGAGCTTGCCGTGCCGCTTCCCGACGGGATCGACGATGGCGTTGCGACCGCCTGGTATCTCAAGGGGCTGACCGCGCAGGCGCTGGTTGACGATGTTGAGCCGGTCCATGCCGGCAGCGTGGTTCTGGCTCAGGCCGCCGGGGGCGGGGTGGGGCAGCTGGTCGCGCGCATGGCCAAGTTGCGCGGCGCAACCGTGATCGGCACCGCTGGCTCGCCCGAAAAGGCGGCGATCGCGCGCGCTGCCGGTTGCGACCATATCATCGCCTATCGCGAGGCCGATGTTGCCGCCGGGGTGATGGAACTGACCGGTGGCCGGGGCGTCGATGTCGTGTTTGACGCCGTGGGCAAGGACACGTTCGAGGGCTCGCTCGCATCTTTGGCGACCAAGGGGCACCTGGTTCATTACGGTCAGGCCTCCGGGCCGATTCCGCTGTTCGATCTGTCGCGGTTGGGCGCGAAATCCGCCAAAGTCTCGCGCCCGTTCCTGTGGCCTTATATCCATCCGCGCGACAAGCTGCTGTCCGCTTCGGCCAGTCTGTTTGCGGCGATGGCGGCGGGCGATCTGCCGCTTTCTGTGGGCGGGCGGTTTCCCCTGGCCGAGGCTGCCGCTGCCCATGCCGCGCTCGAAGCGCGCGCTGCGGGGCCTTTCGCGCTCGACTGCTGACTCTCCGCCGTCGTTTTACCTGCCCTTAACCTTGCGCGTGCAGGGATTGCGCCTTGTTTGCGGCAGGATGGAAGACGACGCCAATGGCCTTTGCCGGCTCGGACACCGCGCTGATCGAAGCGCGCAGCTTTGGCCGGGCCCGACCGGGGCAGCCGGCTGCGCGCCGGACGCCGCTGCCCAGGGCAGAGCCTGAACCGCAAGCCGAGATCGCCGCGCCGCCGTCGCTGCGCGATGGGTCGCACCTGCTGGCACGGCGCTGGGATGCGCTGTGCCGCAAAATCGAAGCGCGGCTGGCCGGGGGCACGCTTGCCGTCGATTTGCGCGCGGAATTGGGCAGTCGCCGCTGGTTTGGCGGTCTTGCCCGGTTTACCCTCTATGCTTTGCCGTCGCTGATTTTCATGCCCGGCTTCGCGCCTTTCGAAGCGGCGCCCTTGCCGGTCCCCGGTGATGGTGAAGCGGTCGAACTTCATGCGCAGGCCGTGCGCCCCTTGTTCGCGGGCGGAGCGACCGGGCGTCATTTTGCCGCAACGGACATGGTCGCGCGGCTCGATTCGGTGCCCGAACGCGCGACGATCGCGCTGGGCGCGGTGCTGGGCGAAAACGATGATCTGGCGCACATGTTGCAGCGCCTTGGGCTCGCCGCCCGTGACGCCGATGCCGTCAAGGCCATGGTGGTGCCGCTGGGCACGCCGACGCCGGGCACGCGCTTTGCCGTGACATTGGGCGCGCGCGCGGCTGCGGGCGAACCGCGCCCCTTGCTCGCCCTGTCCTTTCGCCCGCGCTTTGATCTTGACGTCACGATCGCCCGTCAGGGCGGTGGATTGGCGCTGACCAAGCGACCGATTCCGGTCGATGCGACGCCGGCGCATCTGGTCGGTGCGGCGGGATCGAGCCTCTATCGCTCGGCACGTGCCGCAGGGGCGGAGCCCGAGACGGTGCAGGCCTATCTTCAGGCGATCGACCAATATCTGCCGTTCGAAGCGATTGCGCCGACCGATCAGTTCGAGCTGGTCGTGGCGCACAAAAAGGCGCTCGACGGGACGAGCGGCGGCGCCGGGCAGGATGGCGAGCTGCTCTATGCCGGGGTGTTGCGCGACGGCAAGCCGCTGCTGCAGGTCATGCGCTGGGGCAATGACGGCAATTTCTATACGCCCGAAGCGCTGGCGGGCGCGGCGGAGCAAGGGTCGGGCCTGCTCGCGGCGCCGGTTTCAGGCAATATCACCTCGTGGTTCGGCATGCGCCGCCATCCCATTCTCGGGTTTGTCCGCATGCACGCCGGGGTCGACTTTGCCGCGACTTATGGATCGCCGATCTTTGCCGTGACCGACGGCGTGGTCAGCTATTCCGGTTGGCACGGCGGCCATGGCAACTATGTCCGGCTGGCGCACGGCGGCGGGATCGACACCGGCTATGGTCACATGAGCCGGATCGCGGTCGGCGTCGGCATGCATGTCACGCGCGGGCAGGTGATCGGCTATGTCGGATCGACCGGGCTGTCGACGGGGCCGCACCTGCATTACGAACTCTATCGCGGCGGGCAGCCGGTCGATCCGCTGTCGATCCGCTTCGTGCCGCACCATGCCCAAGTCAATCCGCAGGAACTGGTCTCGTTTCGCGTGCGCATGCACCAATTGCTGATGCTGCCCCGGGTGGGCGCGAAAAGCTGAGATTCGACACAGGTTTTCGGCGAAAACCCTTTTGCCTTGGGCCCCTGGTCGATATGACAGCGGACCATGACCAGCTATCCTCATGTGCGCTTGCGTCGCACCCGTGCCTCGGCCTGGAGCCGCGCGCTCCATCGCGAAGTCGAAGTGACTCCCGCCGATCTGATCTGGCCCCTGTTCGTGACCGAAGGCCACGATCTCGAGGTTCCGGTTACCTCGCTGCCCGGCGTGTCGCGCTGGTCGGTCGATCGCATCGCCGCGCAGGCAAAGCTGGCCGTGGCGGCGGGGATTCCCGCGCTGGCGCTGTTTCCCAATACCCAGCCCGAACGGCGCAGCCATGACGGTGGCGAAGCGCTCAATCCCGACAACCTGATGTGCCGCGCGATCCGCGCGATCAAGGATGCCTGCGGCAACGATATCGGCGTGCTGACCGATGTCGCGCTCGATCCTTATACCAGCCATGGGCAGGATGGGCTGATCGACGAGGAAGGCTATGTCGTCAACGACGAGACGGTCGAAGTGCTCGTCGGGCAAAGCCTCAATCAGGCCGCAGCGGGCGCGGACATCATCGCGCCGTCCGACATGATGGACGGTCGCGTCGCCGCGATCCGCGCCGCGCTCGAAGAGGCGGGGCATATCAATGTCCAGATCATGTCCTATGCCGCCAAATATGCGTCCGCCTTTTATGGTCCGTTCCGCGATGCGGTCGGCAGCCATGGCCTGCTCAAAGGCGACAAGAAGACCTATCAGATGGACCCGGCCAACGCCGAAGAAGCCTTGCGCGAAGTCGAACTCGACCTTGCCGAAGGCGCCGACAGCGTGATGGTCAAGCCGGGCCTGCCCTATCTCGACATTGCCTACCGGGTAAAACAGGCGTTTGGCGTGCCGGTCTTTGCCTATCAGGTCAGCGGCGAATACGCGATGATCGAGGCGGCGGTGGCGGCGGGCGCGGCCGATCGCGACAAGATGGTGCTTGAAACCTTGACCGCGTTCAAGCGAGCCGGATGTTCGGGCGTATTGACGTATCACGCGCTCCACGCCGCCCGCCTGCTTGGCGCCTGAACCGGGAAGAGGACAAGACGATGCGCTCTGATGTCACGATCATCCCGTTTCGCGGCAAGACGCCGCGCATCCATGACTCTGCGTTCATCGCGCCTGGCTGTCGCATTGTCGGCGATGTCGAAATCGGCGCGGAAGCCTCGGTGTGGTACAATTGCGTCATCCGGGGTGACGTCAACCGCGTGGTGATCGGCGCGCGCAGCAATATCCAGGACGGCACGGTCATCCATTGCGACAGCCCCGACCCGCGTCGGCCCGAAGGATTTCCGACTTTGATCGGCGATGATGTGCTGATCGGACATCTGGCGATGATCCATGGCTGCACGATCCACGATCGCGGCTTTGTCGGTTTGTCGACGACGGTGATGAACGGCTGCGTGATCGAAAGCGACGGGATGCTGGCGGCGGGCGCGCTGTTGACGCCGGGCAAGCGGATCGGTGCGCGGCAACTGTGGGGCGGGCGCCCGGCGGCCTATATGCGCGACCTGACCGAAGCGGCACTGGCCGAAATGCAGCTTGGCGTCGCGCATTACGTCCTCAATGGCAAGGCGCACAAGGCCGCGCTGAACGATGGCGCGGGCGAAGACTGATCTGCCGCCGGCCGGGGCGATTCGCGCGCTGGCCGATGACGAGGGGCGCCTTGCCGTGCGCGTCACCCCCGGCGCGCGCGAAGAGGCGGTGACCATCGCCGATGGCCGCGTGCTTGTGAAAGTGCGGGTCAAACCCGAGGATGGCAAGGCGACCGCAGCGGTGCTCGCGCTGCTGGCTGCGGCGCTGGGAGTCGCGCCGAGCCGCGTCGAAATGTTGCGCGGCGCAACTGCTCGCGAAAAGCTGTTTCGGATTCCGCTCTGATTGCGGAGTCGATCAGTCCCCGTGATCAGGCCCTGGCCATGCCCAGCGCCATGCGTTGCAGCACGTCGGACAAGGCTTCGGCAATTTCGCGGTCGGCAGGCGCGGCATCGGCGATCGCGCGGCCCATGGCATCGGCCCATTGCTGCGCCGTATCGCGGGTGATCGCAAAGGGGGCGTGCATCGACATCATGCATTTGCCCGGGTTCGCTTCCCACCAATCGCGCGGGCCCCCGCTCCATCCGGCGAGGAACAGCGGCAGCGACGCGCGCATCGGCGCAAGGTCGGGCGCATGCATCGCGCGAAGCGCGGCATAGGCCGGGTCTTGCTCCATCAGGTCGTAGAACCGTTCGGTGATCCGGCGCAGCACATCGAGCCCGCCGATGCGGTCATAAGGCGAAAGGCCGGGGTCGGCGGCAGTGGTGGCCAAAGGGCTGGTCCTTCAAGACGGGATTTGACCATCAAGGCTAGCGCGGTCGGCGGCAAGGCCATTTGACCAGGATCAATTCACGCTCCCCCAAGCGGCGCGGCCATGCTAGTTTTTCGCTGAAACCGATCCGACCTGCCACAAGGATGACATGCCCATGAAGTCGATTTCGACGCTCGTTGCCGCGCTTGGCCTCGCTTTGACGGCGACGCAGCCTGCGCGGGCCGACGCCCCGACCGCCAATCCGGCGCCGGTCAGTGCCCCGGCCACCAAGTTCACGCTCGACACCCCGATCGAGACGCTGGTTGCCGATACGCGTACCAAGGCGGTGCTCGAAGCCGATCTGCCCGGGCTGACCAGCCATCCGCAGTTCGATCAGTTCAAGAGCATGAGCCTGACCATGCTGGCCCCGTTTGCCCCCGATCGGCTGACTCCCGATCGGCTCGACAAAGTCAAAGCCGACCTTGCCAAGCTGAATTGATTCGCCTGCGCCGGGCGCAAGGCGGCGTGGCATGAAAAAAGGGGCCGCAGCATGGCTGCGACCCCTTTTTCGTGATGATCGGCGCGTTATGCCTCGTCGGTTTTGGGCGCGTCATCGGTGTTGGGCGCGTCATCGGTGTTCGGCGCTGGGGTAGTGCCGTCGGCCTTGCCCTTGCGCGCTTTCTTCTTGACCAGTTTCGGCGCTGCCGGGGTCAACTCGAACGACAGCGCCCTGTCGGTGTCGCTTTCGCCCTTCAGGCTGACATGGACTTCGCCGCCATTGGCCAGCTTGCCGAACAACAGTTCCTCGGCGAGCGGTTTCTTGACTTTTTCCTGGATGACCCGCGCCATCGGACGCGCGCCATAGAGTTTGTCATAGCCCCGCCGGGCCAGCCAGGCGCGCGCATCGCTGTCGAACTGGATGTGCACGTTCTGCTCGGCCAGTTGCAGTTCGAGCTGGAGGATGAACTTGTCCACCACCCGGCTGACGACTTCGGGCGGCAGATAGCCAAAGGGTACGATGGCATCGAGCCGGTTGCGGAATTCGGGAGTGAACATCCGCTTGACCGCATCGTCGCCCGCATCCTCCTTTGACACGTCGCCAAACCCGATCCCCTGCTTGGCCATGTCCGACGCGCCCGCATTGGTGGTCATGATCAGCACCACATTGCGGAAATCGACGGTCTTGCCGTGGTGATCGGTCAGGCGTCCGTTGTCCATCACCTGCAAGAGGATGTTGAACAAGTCGGGATGGGCCTTTTCGATTTCGTCGAGAAGCAGCACGCAATGCGGCTGCTGGTCGATGGCATCGGTCAGGAGCCCGCCCTGATCAAACCCGACATAGCCCGGAGGCGCGCCGATCAGGCGGCTGATGGAATGGCGCTCCATATATTCGGACATGTCGAAGCGTTGCAGCGGAATGCCCATGATATTGGCCAGACTGCGCGCGACTTCGGTCTTGCCGACGCCGGTCGGTCCTGAAAACAGGAACGAACCGATCGGCTTGTCGGGATCGCGCAGCCCGGCGCGGCTCAGCTTCATGGCGCTGGACAGGACTTCGATCGCCTTGTCCTGGCCGAACACCAGCCGCTTCAGATCGCGGTCGAGATGTTCGAGCACCCGCTTGTCATCGGAACTGACCGATTTGGGCGGGATGCGCGCCATCGTCGCGATGACCTGTTCGATCTCGCGCGCGGTGATCGTCTTTTTGCGCTTCGAGGGCGGCACCAGCATCTGCATCGCGCCGACTTCGTCGATCACGTCGATCGCCTTGTCGGGCAACTTGCGGTCGTTGATATAGCGCGCCGACAGTTCGACCGCGCTCTTGATCGCCTCGGGCGTGTAGCGGACCTTGTGGTGTTCCTCGAACGCGGTGCGCAGCCCTTTGAGGATCTTGATCGTATCCTCGACGCTGGGTTCGTTGACGTCGATCTTCTGGAACCGGCGCAACAGGGCGCGGTCCTTTTCGAAGTGGTTGCGAAATTCCTTGTACGTGGTCGAGCCGATGCAGCGGATCGCCCCGCTCGACAGCGCCGGTTTCAACAGGTTCGAGGCGTCCATCGCCCCGCCGCTGGTGGCGCCGGCGCCGATCACGGTGTGGATTTCATCGATGAACAGGATCGCGTCCGGCATCTTTTCCAGTTCGCTCACGACTTGCTTGAGCCGTTCCTCGAAATCGCCGCGATAGCGCGTACCGGCCAGCAGGCTGCCCATGTCGAGCGAATAGATCACCGCTTTCGACAGCACTTCGGGCACTTCGCCCTCGACGATCTTGCGCGCAAGACCTTCGGCGATGGCGGTCTTGCCCACGCCCGGATCGCCCACATAGAGCGGGTTGTTCTTCGACCGGCGGCACAGGATCTGGATCGTGCGATCGACCTCGGGCCCGCGCCCGATCAGCGGATCGACTTTGCCCAGCAGCGCCTTTTCATTGAGATTGACGCAGAACTGGTCGAGCGCGGATTCCTTCTTGTTGGCCTTGGCTTCCTGCTTCTCTTCCTGCTTGGGCGCTTCCTCTTCGGCACCCTTGGGCGCGCGGCTGTCGGCCTGGCGCCCGCCCTTGCCGATGCCATGGCTGATATAGCTGACGGCATCGAGCCGGCTCATGTCCTGCTGCTGCAGGAAATAGACGGCATAGGAATCGCGCTCGGAAAACAGCGCGACAAGCACGTTGGCGCCGGTCACGGTGTCCTTGCCCGATGACTGGACGTGCAGGATCGCGCGCTGGATCACCCGCTGGAACCCGGCGGTCGGCTGCGGATCAGCCTTTTCCTGGGTTTTCAGCGACTGGTATTCCTGATCGAGATATTGGCGCACGACGTCGCCAAGATCGCCAAGATCCACCCCGCAGGCTTGCATCACTTGCGACGCGTCGGGATCATCGATCAGCGCGAGCAGGAGATGTTCGAGCGTGGCATATTCGTGGCTGCGCTCCGAAGCATTGGCGAGCGCGGCATGTAGCGTCTTTTCAAGGCTCTGGGCAAAACTGGGCATAGCTGCGCTCTTCAGGAAGGCAGGCCCGGCCACGAAGGCCGGCTGCCGGGTGGAGTCCCTGTGGGGGACGACTGCACAGCCTGGTTTATGCCCTGGCGATTAACCAGGTCTAAACCACGAGGTGCGCGGTTTTGCAGGACCGGATCGTCATACGTGCCGCAGGGTCTCGTGTAGATCGCCTGCGGACCGGCGACGCGATTGCAACCGGCAATATGGGAACGCCGCCCGGCCATGGGAAGGGCGGCGGCGATCATGCGGAAGGATTTCGGGAAGGCGGGGCGGATGCCTTGCCGAACGAAGCTTTGCCAAACAGGGCGTCGGCGGCGGCGCGATGCGAACGGGCGCGGTCGCGGTGTGCGGCGGTCCGGGCGATTTCCGCTTCGAGCAGGGCGATGCGTGCGGCCAGTTCATCGACCGAAAGATGGTCAAGCGATTCCCTTGCCAGTTGACTGGCCAGATCCCCGATCGGGCGCGGGCGATCATCTAAATCCATTGCAATGCACAATGTGGCGCCTTCGTCCTTGCTGTCAACCTGTCGTGTGGGTAGTGCAGACGAAAGGATTCCCAGGCGGGGGGGAGCCAAACCGTGTCACTGAATTTCAATTCAATGCTTGCGAGCTTGCCGGCGACGATGGTGGCGATTGGTATTGCCGCCCCGGGCGGGCCAGAAGTGCTGCGCGGCGAAGACATCCCGGTGCCCGTTCCCGGGCCGGGGCAAGTGCTGATCCGCGTCGCCCATGCCGGGGTCAATCGGCCCGACGTGGTGCAGCGGCAGGGTTTCTATCCCGCGCCGCCGGGCGCATCGCCCATTCCGGGGCTGGAGGTTTCCGGGCATGTCGTTGCCGCAGGTGACGGGGTGATCGATCCTGCGCCGGGCATGGCGGTGGCGGCGCTCGTCAATGGCGGCGGCTATGCGCCCTTTTGCCTGGCCGAGGCGGACCATTGCCTGCCGGTGCCCGAAGGATTGTCGCTGGCCGAAGCGGCGGCCTTGCCCGAAACGCTGTTTACCGTCTGGCACAACGTGTTCGAACGTGCCTATGCCCGCGACGGCGAAACGATTCTGGTCCATGGCGGGACCAGCGGGATCGGGACGATGACGATCGCGCTGGCGCGGTTGTTCGGTCTGGCCACGATCGTCACGTGCGGCAGCGCGGACAAGTGCGCGCTCGCGCTCGAACTCGGCGCCGATCACGCGATCGACTACAAGACCACCGATTTCGTTGAAGAAGTCGCCGCGATTACCGGCAAGCGCGGCGTCGAGATCGTGCTCGACATGGTTGCGGGCGACTATGTTCCGCGCAATCTCAAATGCCTGGCCGATGACGGGCGTCATGTCACCATCGCGGTGCAGGGCGGGGTGCGTGCGCAAATCAACATGGCCGAAGTGATGCGCCGACGGCTGGTCCTGACCGGATCGACGCTGCGCGCGCGCAGCGATGCGTTCAAAGCGGCACTGGCATCGGAAATTCGCGAAGCGGTCTGGCCGCTGGTGGGCGAGGGGCTGTTGCGCCCGGTGATGGATGTGAGCTTTCCCTTGGCAGACGCCGCCGCCGCGCATCGCCGGATGGAACAGGGCAGCCATGTGGGCAAGATCGTGCTGGATGTCGATTAGGCGCGAAGCCTGCGGGAAGATCCCTGTTTGGGCTTGCCGTTTGATCGCTCCTCGCCTACATCGGCAGAGTCGAGGCCGCCCTGCATGGGGCGGCCCTTATTGTTTTCACAGCTTTCCATAGAAGAGGTTTTCGTGAGCCAGCAGCAGCCCACGTATCCGTTGATGCCACACGCGACCGCGTCGTGGCTGGTCGACAGCACCGCGCTGACTTTCGAACAGATCGCGGAATTCTGTGGCCTTCATATCCTCGAAGTGCAGGCGATGGCCGATGACCTGGCCGGTGCGAAGTATACCGGGCGCGATCCGGTCCACTCGGGCGAATTGACCCAGCTCGAAATCGAGCGCGGCCAGGCCAATCCGGAATATCGCCTGAAAATGCAGCGCGCCCCGCTGTCGATCAACCGCACCAAGGGCCCGCGTTATACCCCGGTGTCCAAGCGCCAGGACAAGCCCGACGGCATTGCCTGGATCTTGCGCCATCATCCGGAAATTTCCGACGCGCAGATCGGCAAGCTGATCGGCACCACGCGCAACACCATCGCCGCGATCCGCGATCGCAGCCATTGGAACATCTCGAACATCAATCCCAAGGATCCGGTGACTTTGGGCCTGTGTTCGCAGCGCGAACTCGATTCGCTGGTCGCCAAGGCCGCCAAGCGTTCGGGCGTCGAAGAGGAAGACCACAGCGACAGCCGCCTCGGTTCCGACCGCGATGCGCTGATCGAAGAACTGCGCGCCGAGCGGCAGGCCCAGGGCCGCGTCGCCGCCGAAGCCGCGCAGGAAGCCGAAGCCGCCGCCTGGCTCGCCCAGCGCCGCGCCGAGGGCCGCTCGGACAGCTGAACCACGGTTTGACGCCATGAAAAAGGGGGCGATCCGGCAGTCGGATCGCCCCTTTTTTTGTCCTGCGGGATTCAGCCGATCCCGGATTCAGCCGATTAGCGCGAGACCCGGGCTGCCGACGCCGTCGCGGCGGGCAAAGTGGCCTTCGACG
>Ga0302193_10000274_pt1 | contig 46191 bp, 33 predicted proteins | sample II_Bog_E3_3_FD_200228 | JGI IMG/M metagenome (GOLD analysis project Ga0302193, IMG submission 200228) | Peat permafrost microbial communities from Stordalen Mire near Abisko, Sweden - II_Bog_E3_3 | ecosystem: Environmental > Terrestrial > Soil > Wetlands > Peat | place: Sweden: Abisko...
CTTGCGCTGGCCTTCCGCGACCCGCAGCTCCTGTCGGAGCCCCTGGGCCCGGGTTTCCAGCCCCAGCAGGGCGGTCTCCCGTCCGGCGATCCCGGCCAGCTGGTCCCGCAGTCCCAGGATCCGTTCGCGGACCAGGGCCAGGGCCCGGGGTGGCCGCCCGTCCGCCGGCAGGTCTTCATATTCCGGACCCACGGCGGCCCAGGACCGCTCCTCCTGCTCGACCCTGGCGGCATGGACCGCGGCTTCCTTCAGCGCCTTGGCCCCGGCCTTGCCGGCTTCCAGGCCCTGGGCCCTTGCGGCTGCGCCCGCATGCTCCAGGGCGGCGTTGGCGGCCTCCAGGCTCCGGACCTGTTCCCTCTGGGCTTCGATCAGGCCCGCCAGGGGCGACCCTCCGGCCCAGGGATGCTCCAGGGATCCGCAGAGCGGGCATGCCTCTCCGGGGACCAGCTGATGGCGCCGCTGCTCAAGGCTCATGGCGGCCTGGACCTTCTCCAGGGCGGACCGGGCTTCCAGCAGCCGGGCTTCCAGGGCCAGCAGGCCGGCCTGGGCTTCCTGCCCGTCCCGGTCGAATCCGGCCTGGGCGAGGAACTGGGTCCGGGCCTCCTGTTCGGCCGCCCCCAGCCGTTCCAGCAGGGGGTGCAGCCGCTGGAGGATCCGCTCCGCCTCCAGACACCGGTCCATCCGGGCCTGGGCCGCTTTGCGGTCCCGATCGAGGATCGCCCGGGGGTCCTGGGCGATCCTCTGCTCCAGGGCATCCAGGTCCCCCTGTTGCTGCGCAAGCCTGGCGGCGAGCGCCGTGAGTCCGTCCTGGAGGCGGGCCTGGGTTTCCTCGCGGCAGCTCCGTTCTTCCTTGAGCGCGGCCAGGGCCGCCGACCTCTCCCCCATTCCGGTCAGGGCCCTGGCGTAAGCCTGGAGATCCTGGTCGACCCGGGTCCAGGCCTGGGCCAGGGGTCCGAAGCCCCGGGAAGCTTCCAGCTCGAGCTCCACCTCCGCCTGCCGCTGGGCCAGACCGCGCTCGGCCCGCAGCGAAGCGTCCCTGGCCCGCTCGGCTTCCAGGGCCGCGTCGGCCAGCTGTATGGCCTGCTCGGAGACCTGCAACACCTTGCCCTTGGCATCGGCGATCCGGGTGTCCAGCACCCGGGCCGCCTCCAGATCCGGCCTGGCGGCCTCCACGGCTTCCAGGGCCCGGGCCAGCGCCCCACGGCTGGCCAGCAGGTCCTCCTGGCGTTCCCTGGCGGCTGCTTCGGCGGCGGGAAGTTCGGCCTGGAGCCGGATGATCTGCCGCTCCAGGGAGGCCCGCTGGTCGGCGCCCTGGGCCAGGGTGGTCTGGAGCGCCCGCAACGGCTGGGCGGAGTCCACCCGTTGGAGCATGTCGCTGCGGGCCTGGGCCAGGGCGTGATCGGCCCGGGCCAGCTCGGCCTTGGCGGCGGCGTCGTCCAGCTGGCGCTCCAGTTCCGAGCACCGGGCGTACCAGGCCAGATCCCCCAGCACTCCGGTCCGTTCCTGCTCCAGTCGCTCCGCCCTGGCGGTCAGGGCCTCCTCCTCGGCCGCCTTTTCGCCCCGGGCCGCATCGCTCAGCAGGCCCAGGGCCTCCCGTTGGGTGTTCAGGTCCTTGAGCACCTGTTCCTCCTGGGCGCTGCGCTTCTGGGCCGCCACCGACAGCCGGGCGTAGATCTCGGTGCCGGTCATGGCTTCCAGCAGGGCGGCCCGCTCGTCCTGGTCGGCCTTGGCGAAGGCGGCGAACTCGCCCTGGGCCAGCAGCACGGATCTGCGGAACTGCTCGTAGGTGAGCCCCACTTTGGCCTGGATCTGCTTGAGGATTTCCACCCGGGTGCCAGGGCAGGGGATCTGGGTGTCCAGGTTCTCCAGTTCCAGTTCCTGGCCCTGCAGGCGGCCGCCGGCCTTCTGCCGGGCCCTGGCCACGCTCCAGCGGGCGCGCCAGCGCTGGTCGTCCACCCCCCGGAAGATCACCTGGGCGAACCCCTGGGCCGCGCCGCGATGGAGAATGCTCCTCGGGTCCGTGGCCGAGACACGATCCTTGTCCTCCTGGTCGGCCAGGCCGGTCTTGGGTCCGCCCCGGCCCAGGAACCGGGGGGCGTCGTCGTAGAGGGCCAGGCACATGGCGTCGATGAGGGTGCTCTTGCCGGATCCGGTCACGCCCCGGATCGCGAACAGTCCGTCCTGGGCGAAGGGCCTTTGGTCCAGGGCGATCCGGAACGGCTCCTTCAGGCTCGCGAGGTTGCAGCCGCTGATTTCAAGGATCTTCATGCGCGCCTCGGGGCGGGGGCCTCCTGGCCCAGCTGGTCGATCAGTTCGTGCAGGGCTGACAGGTGCTCGGGCGAGGGATCGGTCCGGTAGTCCCGCCCCCATTTCCTCAGGAACACCTCGTCCACCGCCAGGTCGCGCAGGCCGTGGATGGGCGCTCCGTCGCCCAGGGCCCGCCCGGTGCCGGTGTACTGGGGGGTGATCTTGGCCAGGAAGAAGCCCTTGCCGTCCAGCAGGGCTTCGAACCCGGGCCGCAGTCCAGTCTCGGGCCTGTCCAGCCGCACCGCCAGTTCCAGGAAGGCCTTGGGCCGACCCTGGGCCTCCTCCTCCGCCTCGGGCAACTGGGCCAGCAGGGCCGACAGCTCCTCCCTGGGCAGGAAATCCTGGTCGGGAATCCGCACCAGCTCCACCGACCGGGGGATGCGCAGGTGCTCCTGGCGCAGGCTGCCGTCCGGGTCCAGGTCCACCACCGTCACCGAGTGCGGGTAGTGGCGTTCGCTCATGGAGAGGGGGATGGGGCTGCCGCAGTAGCGGATCCTGCCGCTGGCCAGGCTCTGGGGCAGGTGGAGGTGGCCGAGGGCCACATAGACCACCTCCGGGGGGAACAACTCCAGGGGGATGGCGTGCTGGTTTCCACCGAGCACCTTGCGTTCGCTGAGTTCCGAAACCTGGCCGGCCACCAGATAGCAGTGCCCCATGGCGATGACCGGCAGCCCCAGGGGCCGCGCGGCCTCCAGGGCCTGGGCGTAGAGCTGGCGGACCCCTTCCACCAGCGGGTCCTCCCCCTGCGCCGGCGGCAGGTCCCCGGCGCGCAGGAAGGGCATGGCGATCACCACCGCCCGGGCTTCTCCGGCCGCATCCTTCAGGGGCACCAGCAGGCCTTCAGGATCCACGGTCCCGTCCGCTCGCCGGCGCAGGCTGCCCAGCACCCGGATATCGAACTGGCGCAACAGATGGTCCGGCGCCTCAAGGCGGGCGCCGGAATCGTGGTTGCCGGCGGTGGCGACGATCTGCAGACCGGGCCTTGCACGAACCGCCTGGGCCAGGAACCGGAACCACAGGTCCTGGGACGCGGCCGAAGGATTGGCCGTGTCGAAGACGTCGCCGGGAATCAGCAGGGCGTCGATGGACCGGGCCTGGAGCTGCTCCACCAGCCAGGTGAGGAAGCCCTGGTGCTCGAACTGGCGGCCGATGTCATGGAGGGTGTGCCCCAGGTGCCAGTCGCTGGTGTGAAGGATGCGCATTTCGTATTCATTCCATAGGGGAGCGGCGGATGGATGGTTTCGGGACCGGCCCATTCTCGCATGCCGGGGCTCCGGGTCATCCGGATGGTATATTCGGCACGGGAAGTCCCGCCCATGACCACAATCCTTAGCACTGTCCTGGCTGACATCACCACCCTCAAGCTGGACGCCATCGTCAACGCCGCCAACCGCAGCCTGCTGGGGGGTGGCGGGGTGGACGGGGCGATCCATGCCGCCGCGGGGCGCGACCTGTACCTCGAGTGCCTGACCCTGGGCGGGTGCGAGGTAGGCGAGGCCAGGATCACCAAGGGCTACAAGCTGCCCGCCAAGCATGTGATCCATACCGTGGGCCCGGTATGGCGGGGCGGGAACCAGGGCGAGCCTGGGCAACTGGCCTCCTGCTACCGGAATTCCCTGGCGCTGGCCCACCAGTATGGACTGGGCAGCATCGCCTTCCCCTGCATCAGCACCGGCGTCTACGGCTACCCCCCGGGCCTGGCCGCGGAGGTCGCGGTGCGGGCGGTGAGGGAGGCTCTGGCTGGCCTTTCCGGCATCGGCCAAGTGGTGTTCTGCTGCTTCCTGCCGGAGGATCTCGCGGAGTACCAACGGCTTCTTTAGATCCACCGGGGCGTCCGGGTCCCGGCCCGGCCATGCCTGCCGGCGGCCCCCCCGGGCAACGCATGCGTTGCCCGGGATCCAGGGACCTGGGGGGCAGTCCGTCCTTTGGTGTTTCGCGCCGACCCAGACCGTCTGCGGTGGGGATGAGACGGACTGCGTCGAATCCGACCCAGGAGTACCTCGCGGCGGAACGGGCCGTTCGGTTTGCCGGCCGACTGGGCTACCCTGCTTTATACCGAAATTGGGAAACCCATGGTTCTGTTCAACCGGCTGCGCGACCACCTCTCCAGCTTCGATCTTGTGCTGGAACGATCCGTGATCCTCCTTTCCATTCGGAAGGGGCTGATGCTGGTGGTGCCCTTCCTCCTGATCGGCTCCTTCGCCCTGGTCGTCACCAGCCTGCCGGTGCCTGCCTATCAACATCTGATGACCGCCCTTTGGGGCTCTCACTGGAAATTCATCTGGGATTCGATCATCAGTGGCAGTTTCGGCATCCTGTCGATCATCATGACTCTGGCTGTCAGCTACAGCTACGCCACCGAATCCAACGAGCGGGGCAAGCCCTTCGTCAACCCGATGATCGCCGCGCTGGTCTCGCTGTGCTCGCTGATCACTCTGTCAGGGTTTGTGAACAAGGGGGTCTCGGTGGCGGCGTTCGGGGCCAGCGGGCTGTTCTCGGCAATCCTGGTGGCTTCCCTTTCCGCCAAGTTGTTCATGGCCCTGAGCCGGCTGGAGCGCCTGCGGGTCCGCTCCTTCACCGACGGCGCCAGCGCGGCCTTCAACGATGCCATCGATGGCATCATTCCGTCACTTATAACGGTATTTCTGTTCGCCGCCGCTGGCTTCATCCTGTTCGGACTGTTTGGCACCCAGGATCTCCAGCAGTTGACGGCTGGAATATTCGTATCGCTGTTCCGGCATCTGGGTGATTCGGTCTGGAGCGCGCTCCTGTTCATCCTGCTGATCCATCTGTTCTGGATTTTCGGCATCCATGGCAACAACGTGCTGGATTCGGTGGCCCGGGGAATCTATGCTCCGGCCCTGACCGCCAACCAGCAGCTGGTCGCCAACCATCTCGCTCCGGTCCATGTTTTCACCAAGACCTTCTTTGATGTCTTTGTGTTCATGGGCGGCTGCGGTGGAACCCTCTGTCTGGTCCTGGCCATCTTCCTGAACGGGCGGCACAAGAATCTCCGCCGCCACGCCGCCTTCTCCCTGGTACCCGTGCTGTTCAACGTCAATGAACTGATCGTTTTCGGTATTCCCATCGTCTTGAACCCGGTCTACATCATCCCCTTTGTGGTCACGCCGCTCCTGCTGACCCTGGTGTCGTTCACGGCCACCGCCGCCGGGATGGTTCCGTACACGACCCATGGGGTGGAGTGGACCACCCCCGTGCTCCTGGGCGGCTACTCCGCCACCGGATCCATGGCCGGGTCCCTGTTGCAGGTGCTCAATCTTGTCCTGGGGACGGCCTGCTACCTGCCCTTCGTCCACATCGCCGAACACCAGACCCGGGAGCGAATGAAACGCACCCTGGCCCGGATCGGCCATGCCATCGAGGATTCCCCCAAGGCCCGGAACCGTTCGGACCTGATCGCGCGCCACGATGACGTCGGTATGGCCGCCCGCGCCCTCGCCGCCGACCTGAAGCATGACCTGGACCGGGACCGGCTCATGCTGTTCTATCAGCCTCAGGTCGACGACCGCGGCGAGATCATCGGGGTGGAAGCCCTGCTGCGTTGGAAGCACGAGATCTACGGCAGCATCCCGCCCCAGGTCGCCATCGCCCTGGCCGAGGAGTCCCGGGTCTTCGACCAGCTGGACAGCTGGATCCTGGACACGGCCTGCCGGAAGTTGCGCGCGCTCCAGGATCTGGGGATCGGCGGGATCACCATGTCAATCAACACCACCGCGCCCAGGCTGGAAGGGAACGCGGTTTGCGAGAACCTCAAGGCGGCCATCGCCACCTACGGCATTCCACCGGAGGCCCTCAAGATCGAGATCACCGAAAAGGATGCCCTGTCATTGAGCCATGGGACGATCCAGCGGATGAACGAGATCCGTGCCCTGGGGGTGAAGCTGGCCATGGATGACTTCGGCATGGGGCATACGTCATTGCTGTATCTCAGGGAGTGCATCTTCGACACGGTGAAGATCGACGGTTCCCTGGTGACGGGGATGATGACCAACCCGGTGTGCCGCGAGATCATTTCCACCATCGTCGCCTTGGGCAGGACGCTCTCGTTCTCGGTCATTGCCGAATTCGTCGAAACCGAAGCCGAGCGCGACCAGCTGCAGAGCCTGGGCTGCTGTCAGTACCAGGGCTACCTATACAGCAAGGGCCTTTCCGGGGAAGAGCTGGTCGGGTTCATCGAGTCCTGGCGCAGCCGGCTCGCGCTAGTGGCCGATCCCAGCTAGGAGGCTGTCCAAGTTAAGCGCCCGGGTCCCGACCCATCGCCCCGTTCGTCGTCGCCGGCAAAGCCGGCGCCAACGGAAAAGCAATGAAGGCCGACGTTCGACGGTGTTCGCACGCTGGCCCTTCGATGCGGCTTGTGACAGGTTGTGGGGCCGGGCTCTCCAGTAGGGCCTGGGGCCCAAGGGGCCCGACCCGAGAGGAGCTTGGTTCCTTACGAGGCGCGCCGACCGTTCAGTTTGGGGACGTTCCAAGCGTACCCGAAGGATCCGGGGAATCACCGCGCCAAAGCTAATGCTGGGTCGGGCGTGTACGATAAGATAGGTATGACCAAGCGATTCCGGCCCTGGGACCCAAAGCAGAAGTGGCTTTTGCCACCTGAGATCACCGAATTCATTCCGGAGGGGCATCCGGCCCCCATGCCAACGCATGCGTTGGCATGGATCTAAGGACATTTCGTGAGGGACCTCGTGGTCGAGGAACTGGACCTCTGCGCCATCCTCGATTCATACGTGGAAGACAAAGGTTTTCCGCCGTTCCACCCGGCGATGATGACCGGTCTCCTGCTTTATGCCTACACCCAGGGCGTGTTCTCCTCCCGGAAAATCGCCAAGGCCTGTATCGAGAGGATGGATTTCGCGGCGGTGACCGGGTTCCAGAAGCCGGATTTCCGGACCATCAGCCTGTTCCGCAAGCGGCATCTGACCGCTCTGGGCGGCTTGTTCCAGCAGGTGCTGATGCTGTGCCGGCAGGCCGGGTTGGTGGCCCTGGGCCACGTGGCCTGTCCTTAGACCCCGGGGCACGCATGCGTGCCCCGGGGGACGGCACCAAGATCAAGGCCAATGCCAGCAAGCACAAGGCCATGAGCTACGACCGGATGGTAAAGGCGGAGAACGAATTCGCCGAGGTGGTGAAGGGCTGGTTGGACCAGGCGGAGATCACAGACCTGGGCGAAGATTCCCGGTTTCGGAACCGCCAGGGGAATGAGTTGCCGGCCTGGGTGGCGAACATATTTCAGTTTGTCTCGCGTATCCCCGAAGGGGATACCGAGAGGGTGGACCGGATGTTGAAGATCCGGGAAGCCAAGGCGGCCCTGGAACAGGCAGCGGCCGATCAGGCCAAGGAAGACGAAAACAAGCCCCAGAAGAAAACCAAGAAGAAGGACGACGACGAGGATCCGCCTCCGCCCCCGAAACCAGAGCCCAAGGCGCAGCGAAATTTCACCGATCCGGAGAGCCGGATCATGCCCACCAAGAACGGCTTCGAGCAGTGCTATAACGCCCAGGCCGGGGTGGATGCCAAGGCCCAGGTAATCGTGTCCTGTGAAGTGGTGAACACCAGCGCGGATTGCCCCCAGCTGCTGGCCATGGTGGATCAGGTCCGGGCCAACCTGGGCCGGAAACCCGATGTCTGCTCGGCAGATGCGGGCTACTGTTCGGAGACCAATCTGGCCGGTATGGCAGCCCGACACATCAGGACCTACATTGCGACCGGGCGCCAGAAGCACGGCACCAAGGCCGCGACCCATGCCAAGAACGGCAAGCCGGGAAGCCTGATCGCGGCCATGCGGGACAAGCTGAAGCGAAGCGGATGGCGAAGTCCGTATCGGCTCCGGAAACAGGTGGTCGAACCGGTATTCGGCCAAATCAAACAGGCCATGGGCTTCCGCCAGTTCCTGCTAAGGGGGTTAGTCAAAGTGAAAGCCGAATGGCGGCTGGTCTGCCTGGCTCACAATCTCCTCAAGCTGATCAGGGCCTCCGCTTAAGGCGAAGAATTACCCAAAATCCGGCCGTAGCCGCGATTTGGCCCTGGCTTGCTCCTCTCAAATGGGTGAAACAAGGGCCCTGCATCCGTGCCGTGATCCCTTCCGTCGATGGCAGTTCGCCTTAGCGAACTGACCAGCGACGACCCTGGCGATGGGTCGGGACACGAATGCTTAACTTGGACGGGCTCCTAGCAGTTCCCGAACCAGTTCCGGCACTCGCACCGTGGCCGGCCCCTGCCGGTGCTCGAAAAAGCCGCTGGTCACCAGGGACGGTTCCAGGTTGAGTTCAAGGGTGTAGGCATAAGGCCCCACGCTGCTGACGAACCCGGCCGCGGGGTAGACGTTGCCCGAAGTGCCGATGGAAACGAACAGTCCACAGGTTTCCAGGGCGTCGCTGATGCGGGCCATTTCGAACGGCATCTCGCCGAACCAGACGATGTGGGGGCGGAGGGCGGGATGGCCGCCGCAGGCGGGGCAGGGGGTCTCCTCGCTGGTGGCGCCTTCCCAGGGGAAGACCTTGCCGCAGCGGGTGCACCGCACCCTGGCCAGATCGCCGTGCATGTGGATGAGGTTGCGGCTGCCGGCCCGGTCGTGCAGGTTGTCCACGTTCTGGGTCACCAGCAGGAACTTTCCGGGCCAGGCGCGCTCCAGTTCGGCCAGGGCCAGATGGGCGGCGTTGGGTTCGACCGTGCCCAGCTGGGCCCGCCGCTGGTTGTAGAAGCGGTGCACCAGCTCCGGATCCCGGGCGAAACCCTCGGGGGTGGCGACGTCCTCGATCCGATGGTTCTCCCAGAGGCCATCGGCGCCCCGGAAGGTGGACAGCCCGGATTCGGCGCTGATGCCGGCGCCGGTGAGGACCACGATGGAGGAAGCTGGAGGCATGTGCATGGGACTGGCCCTAGCTTGAACTCTTCCCGGGCCGATGGCCAGGACGGAAGTGCCGGGGCCCGCTCATACCGGTGACAGGGCCTTGGCGATCAGGGATTCCAGGGCGTTCCGGGCCCAGGCCCTGGCCCGGTCCTCCCGCAACACTCTGGAGGCGTGATGGTAGGCCAGGGTGATGGCCCGGTATTCGAAGGCCAGCTGGCCGCGGTCGTGGGAAGGATGGGCGAAGCCATCGAAGGTTTCCACCGACCGCTCCTGGGCGGCGCGCTGGAGCCGGAGCAGGGCCTGGCGCACCGAGCCGTCCCGGTCGTCGAATTCGAAGCAGGCGCCGGTGATGGGACATCCCCCGGGCCGCTCGGGATCGTCGATCCAGTCCAGGGACACCTCCAGGAGGAAGCGCAGGCGCTCCGGGCCCGCCGGCAGATCCCTGGCTGGAGCGGTCCGCTCCCGGATCCGTTGGGCGGCATGCTCCAGTACCGCGATCTGCAGGGCCTGCTTCGAGCCGAAGTGGGCGAACAATCCGCTCTTGGACAGGTCCAGCGCCGTGGCCAGGACGCCGATGCTCAGGCCCTCCAGCCCGTCACGGCTGGCCAGACGCACGGCTTCGTCAAGGATCCGTGCCCGGGTGCCCTCGCCCTTCTCCGCCAAAATGTGCCTCCTGGATGAATCTTAAAGGAAATAAGCCCGACCCCTTGCCAGGGATGGAATCCTTGCCTATTATAGTACGAACGTTCGTTTTATTGCGAACCTTGTTCAGTTCCCCCCCCACGCTCCTTTTCTTGCTTTTCCCGGAGGCCCCATGGCCCGCGAACCTCAGCAACGCTGCCAGTCCACCCACTTCTCCGCCGCCGAGTTCGGCAGCCCAGCCCAGTGGCGGGAATTCATCCTGGACCACCCCCGCCGCGGCCAGGTCCCGGGCAAAACCTTCCTGGGACAGGTGCTGGGGCTCACCGGGATGGAAGTGTCCTTCGGCTCCATGCTGCCCGGGGAAGGATCGCCCGCTCTGCATTCCCACAAGCAGAACGAGGAGCTGTACCTGTTCCTTTCCGGCGAGGGGGAGATGCAGGTGGACGGTGAACGCATTCCCCTGCGGCCCGGGACCGCGGTCCGGGTCGCCCAGGCCGGCCAACGCGCCTGGCGGGCCACGGGCACCGAGCCTCTCGCCTACCTGGTGATCCAGGCCAAGGCCGGCAGCCTGGAACAGGCGACCGCCGGTGACGGGGTCCTGTCCGACCTGCCTTTGGCCTGGTGAATCCACGGAAGTTCTCCCTTTTTTGGGGTTAAGCTCTAAAACAGGGAGAATGCCGTGGCCCAGGAACACCTTCTGATATCCCTCCGCCAAGCGACCCTGGTCCGGGGCGACCGGCCGGTCCTGCAGGATCTGGAGTTCGATATCCGCAGCGGCGAGCACATCGCCATCGTCGGACCCAACGGATCCGGCAAGTCCTCCTTCATCCGCCTGATCACCCGGCAGGACTACCCGCTGGCGCGCCCGGGCGCTTCCCCCGCCATGCTGATTCTCGGGCAGGAGCGCTGGGACGTGTTCGAACTGCGATCGCACCTGGGCATCGTCTCCGCGGATCTCCACAACGCCTTCACCAACGGCCAGGGCTTCCGCCGCACTTCAGGCTTGGCCGCGGTTTTGTCAGGCTTCTTCTCCAGCCTCAGCCTGTTCGATCACCTGAAGGTGACCGGACCCATGCGCCAGCGCGCCCGGGAAGCGCTGGCCCTGGTGGATGCGGAGCACCTGGCGGACAAGCCCATGGACGTCATGTCCACCGGCGAAGCCCGGCGGGTGCTCATCGCCCGCGCCCTGGCGCCGGACCCGAGCGCCCTCCTGCTGGACGAACCCACCACCGGGCTGGATCTGGCCGCCCGGCACCGCTTCCTGCAGACGCTCTCCAAACTGGCGGGGGTCGGCAAAACCTTGATCCTGGTCACCCATCACCTGGAGGAGATCATCCCGGAAATCGAGCGGGTGATCCTGCTCAAGGAGGGGCGGGTGTTCATGGACGGCCACAAGGACGGCGTGCTCCGTTCCGGCCCCGTGTCCAAGCTGTTCGGCATGCCGATCCAGGTCCAGCGCCACGGCGGGCGATTCAGCGCGGTGAGCGGGATGGAGATCTAGCACCGTGAGATCCAGGCTTGATTGGTCGCCCATGCGGGGCACAAGCAGCCGTAAGGTCGCCAGCGACCTGACGGCTGCTAGGAAGGGTCCCGTAGGTTACCCCCGCCACCGTGAGCAACACCCCGGCCAGGCCGAACCCGCTGATGGCCTCGCCCAGTACCGGGACCGCCATGAGGTAGGTGGCGATGGGCAGGAGCTGGAGCCAGATGGAGGCTTCGGAGACCGACAGGCTGCCGTAGGCTTCGGCCATGAGCCACTGGCCGCCCAGGGCGGCGAAACTCATCAGGATGGCCAGGGCCCAGGGCAGCGGCGCCCGGGGCCAAGGAGCCAGGGCGAACGGCGCCACCACCGGCAGGCCCACCAGGCAGAAAAAAAAGAAGATGGTCGCCGAGTTGGTGGTGGGCCGCATGGAGCGCATGGCGATGGCGCTGGTGGCCGCGAACAGCGCCGCCGCCAGCGCGGACAGTTCGCCCCGGCCCAGTCCCAGGGCCAGGTGGCCCTGGCCCAGGACCAGCACCACCCCGAACGAAGCCAGCGCCACCGCCAGCAGAAGGCGGATCGTGGGCCGCTCCCGGAAGACATAGAGGGACATCAGGGTAGCGAAAACCGGGAACAGGTTGTAGATGATGCCCGCTTCCCCGGCCCGGAGGTGGGCCAGGGCGTCGAAATAGAGGACCACCACCAGCCCCCCGGTGATGCCCCTGGTGATAAGCAGCCGGAGGTTGCGGGGGGCATAGAGTCCGGGCCAGATCCGGAATGCGGCCAGGCACACCCCGATGCCCACCAGGAACCGCAGCACGGACAGATGGCCCGGGCTGAAGCCCATGGCCGGCTGGGTCAGTTTGCGGCCCAGCACGGCCATGAGGCCGAAGCAGAGGGCCGAACCGGCCAGGGCGGCCCGGGCCAGCATGGGATGGGGGGAGGGCGGGGCATGGGGGGGGGGCACGAAGCCATAAAAGCATGGAATCCGGACCGGGCCTATGGCCGATTGCGGCCCCGGCCAAGGCCCCGGCCAAGGCCTGGCGCCGGACCGGTCCGGATGGGGGCATACTGGGTTCAGGGAGAATACGCCCATGATCAAGCCTTTGTCCTTGGATGCTCCTGAATTTCGGATTTTCCTGGAGGGTTGTCGCGCCAGGACCGGCTTGGAACTGGTCGCGGCCCCTTCCGGGTGGCGGTATCTCAAGATCCTGTTTCCCGGTCTGGCCAGGGTGTTCTGCTGGGTGGACCGCGCCACGGGCGACCTGCTGCGGGCCGGCTCCCGGCCCGGCCCAGGCAATGCCCCCCGCGGCAATATCTTCCAGCCGGACGGCGGTCTGGACTGCATTGGCCCCGAGGGGCCGCGCAGACTGCCCGAGCCTTGCCGCCCTGGACCCGGCCCGGCCGGTAAGCTGCCCCGGGGCAAACGGCAGAAGCCGGCCCCGGTGGAGGTCCCCGCCATGGGCGGGGCGGAGGCCGGCAAGGGCCACCCGGACCGGGATTGCCGTCTCGTGTCGGGGGCCGGAAGCTATGCCGTCAACGAGGATCCCCGATTCAGCGAATGCTTCAAGGGGCTGGCGAACCGGGAGGAGGCTGCCGTTCCAGGGCCGGATGGGATGAAGAAGGCCGAGGTTGGACCAGCCTTCACTCAGGAGGATGTAATGTTACTGAAGGGGATGGGTATCCTGGTTCGGCCTTGAGGCGGCAGGTCTTTTATTACTTGGGAAAAGGCAAGGTCCAGATGTCCAGAGGATGCTCCGGCAGGATCAATTCCGCCGGCAGGGCATTGGCCGTGAGCTGGATGAAATCGGGGGTCTTGCGGTTGAACAGGAGTTCGGTCTTCGGGTTGGCCAAGGCGATGCTGAAGTCGTAGCCGCTTTTTCCGTCCTGGCGATAGACGGAGTAGGTTAATCCTTCATTGTCGGCCATTTCACCCCGATCATCGACGAGATGGATGAGGGCGATGGAATCCTGGTTCCGGGTGCCGAGGAACTCGAGGACCAACCGGTTCTGGGGCGGAATCAGGATGAATTTGTGCGGCATCGGTTCGATGACTTCAACGCCGGGCTGCCTTTGGGCCTTGGTCTTGAGGGCCCGGGAGTGGTGCTCCCGGAGGTCGTCCATGGCGGGCACGAACATCCTCAATTCCACCTGGTTGCCGTCCCGTTCGCCAACAACGGGCTTTCCGGCCGCATCCTGCAGTTTGACGAACAGGTTGACATTGTTTTCAATATAAATATTCCATTGCTTTGCGGAGGCGTTTTCCAAAATCACAGGGTATTCCGCATGGGCCCAGGACAGCCCTGTGAACAACGGGACCAGAATGCCAAGCATGATTTTTTTCATTGAGCGTCCATAAATGTCTAGTTCGACCCTAATAATAAGTCTATTCCAGATTTACGCAAAACCTCCATGGCGGCCAGCTTTCCTCTGGGCCTATCGCTCCCCGTCGCACGGGGAGGGTGGCGACGCAATCGTGGGTGTCCCCCGGGCAACGCATGCGTTGCCCGGGGGACACCCTACGATTACGTCGCCACCTTGCTAGAATTGGTGGGCTTCGGTGCTTCCGGTCAGGGCGAGGGTCGAGGCCAGGCCGGCGCTGAGGGTTTCGGCCACGGCGTCGAAGTAGCCGGTTCCCACCTCCCGCTGGTGCCGAGTGGCGGTGTAGCCCCGGGCTTCCGCCTGGAATTCGGCGGTCTGGAGCCTCGCATAGGCGGTCATGCCTTCCTCCCGGTAGCCGTCGGCCAGGTCGAACATGCCGTGGTTGAGCACATGGAAGCCGGCCAGGGTGATGAACTGGAACCGGTAGCCCAGGCGGGCCAGTTGCTCCTGGAATTGGCCGATCTCGGCGTCGGTGAGGTTCCTGCGCCAGTTGAAGGACGGCGAGCAGTTGTAGGCCAGGAGCTTGCCGGGATGGGCGGCGTGGACGGCCTGGGCGAAGGCGGCGGCCTGGGCCAGGTCGGGCTTCGAGGTTTCGCACCACAGCATGTCGGCATAGGGGGCGTAGGCCAGGGCCCGGGCGACGGCGCACTCCAGGCCACCCCGGAGGTGGAAATAGCCCTCGGGCGTGCGCTCGCCGGTGAGGAAGGGATGGTCGCGGGGGTCGATGTCGGAGGTGAGCAGGTTGGCGGAGTCGGCATCGGTCCGGGCGACCAGCACCGTGGGCACGTCCAGCACATCCGCCGCCAGCCGCGCCGCGGTCAGGGTGCGGATGAACTGCCCCATGGGCACCAGGACCTTGCCGCCCAGGTGGCCGCACTTCTTTTCACTGCTCAGCTGGTCCTCGAAATGCACCCCCGCGGCCCCGGCCTCGATCAAGGCCTTCATCAGTTCGAACGCGTTGAGGGGGCCGCCGAAGCCGGCCTCCGCATCGGCGACGATGGGTAGCATCCAGTCCCGGGTGCGTGCGCCTTCGGTGCATTCGATCTGGTCGGCCCGCTGGAGGGCGCCGTTGATCCGCTTGACCAGGGCGGGCACGGAATTGGCCGGGTAGAGGCTCTGGTCGGGGTAGGTGTGCCCGGAGAGATTGGCGTCGGCCGCCACCTGCCAGCCGGAGCAGTAGATGGCCTTGAGGCCGGCCTTGGCCATCTGCACCGCCTGGCCGCCGGTGAGGGCGCCCAGGGCCGGCACGAAGGGCTCCAGCTTGAGCAGTTCCCAAAGCCGGTGGGCGCCCAGGTGGGCGAGGGTATGGGCCACCTTGACCGAGCCCCTGAGGCGCTCCACCTGGTCAGGCTCGTAGGGGCGGAGAATGCCGGTCCAGCGGGATTCGAACGGTGTGATCATGATGCTTCCTCCCGAGAATAAATCTCAGTCACAAGTTGACTCAAATGGGCGCGGCTGCAAGATTACATTGAAATGACATAGGTTAAACAGTAATAACGCGGCAATGGCGTGGAGCTGAATTTGTAAAGTCGGTAAAGCCGGGGGCAGCCCTGATCGCGACCGAGGTTGACACGAACAAATGATTTTATTGGTTGACGGATTTTAATGTATTATTAATATATGGTCATCGCGTTCTCCCTTGCCATCGCACTCTGAAGGAGACCCCACCATGACTATCCTGGCCAGGGCACCCGGGTTCAAGGATCCCCAACGTACCGCTCTCGCCGTTGTCGGTGTCTCGGCCCTTTTCCCCGGCTCCCAGGACGCCTGCGGTTTCTGGAGGGACATCCGCGCCGGAGCGGACCTGCTCACCGAAGTGCCGCCCAGTCATTGGCTGCCCGAGGACCATTATGATCCCGACCCCAGTGCCCCGGACAAGGTCTACGCCAAGCGCGGGGGCTTCCTGTCCCAGGTCGAGTTCGACGCGGCTGAATGGGGCGTGCCGCCGAAGGTCCTGCGGGCCACCGACACCGCTCAACTCCTGGCCTTGATCGTGGCCGAGAAGGTGCTGCGGGATGCCGCCCGCACCCAGTTCGAGACCATGGACCGGTCCCGCATCTCCGTCATCCTGGGGGTGACCTCGGCCCTGGAAATGATTCCCAGCCTGGCCAGCCGCCTGCAGAAGCCCATCTGGGTGAAGTCCCTGCGGGAACATGGCCTGCCGGAGGAGGAGGTCCAGGCCATCTGCCAGAGGATCGCCGACCACTACCTGCCCTGGGAGGAGAACAGCTTTCCCGGCCTTTTGGGCAACGTGGTGGCCGGCCGCATCGCCAACCGCCTCAACCTGGGCGGCACCAACTGTGTGGTGGACGCCGCGTGCGCCTCCGCTTTGGGCGCCTTGACCATGGCGGCCCAGGAGCTGTACCTGGGCGAATCGGACCTGGTCATCACCGGCGGTGTTGACGCCCTGAACGACATCTTCATGTTCACCTGTTTCAGCAAGACCCCAGCCCTTTCCCCCACCGGAGACTGCCGTCCGTTCTCGGACGCCGCCGACGGCACCATGCTGGGGGAGGGACTCGGGATGGTGGCGCTCAAGCGGCTGGCTGACGCCGAGCGGGACGGCGACCCGGTCTATGCGGTCCTGAAAGGCATCGGCTCCTCCTCCGATGGCCGCGCCAAGAGCGTATACGCCCCGGTGCCCAAGGGGCAGACGGAGGCGCTGGGGAGGGCCCAGGCCCACGCCGGGTTCGAGCCCCGCACCATCGAGCTGGTGGAGGCCCACGGCACCGGAACCAAGGCCGGGGACGCGGCCGAGTTCGAGGGCCTGAAGGCCGCCTTCCCGGCCGGGGACTCGGAGCAGGATCGCCAATGGTGCGCTCTGGGCTCGGTGAAGTCGCAGATCGGCCATACCAAGGGCGCGGCCGGGGCCGCCGGGCTGTTCAAGGCCGTGATGGCCCTCCAGCACAAGGTCCTGCCACCCACCATCAAGGTCAACCGGCCCAATCCCAACCTGGGACTCGAGGCCTCGGCGTTCTACCTCAACACGGTGGCGCGGCCCTGGATCCGGGGTTCCAGCCACCCGCGCCGGGCCGGAGTCAGTTCCTTCGGCTTCGGTGGCACCAACTTCCATGTGCTGCTCGAGGAATACCTCGGCCCCGGCCCCCGGGCCGGCCTGCTGCGGGCCATGCCTTCCGAATTGCTGGTGTTCAGCGGCCGGGACGGCCGGGAAGTGGCGGCCAAGGCCCAGGCTATGGCCGCCCGCGGTGCCGAGCCCGGTCTGCTGGCCTGGGCCGCCTTTGCCACCCAGGCCGAGTTCAACCCGGGCGCGCCGGCCCGCCTGGCCCTGGTGGCCTCGGACTCCGAGCCCTGGGGCGAGCGCCTGGGGCGTGCCGCCGCCCGGGTCGAAGCCGAGCCGGATTCCCGGTTCGCCCTTCCGGACGGCACGGCCTACGGCCTCGGTCCCGTGCCCGCCGGCACCGCGCTGCTGTTCCCGGGCCAGGGCAGCCAGTACCTCGGCATGGGCGCCGACCTGGCCATGCACTTCCCTGCCGCCCGGGGCGCCTGGGATCGGGCCTCGGATCGGGTTTCCGGGCTGGAACGGGTGGTGTTCCCGCCGCCACGGTTCGACCCCGGTGCGGTGGAGGCGGACGAGCGGCGGCTGCGGGAGACCCGCTGGGCCCAGCCCGCCATCGGCTGCGCCAGCGCCGCCCTGCTGGCCCTGGTGCGCGACCTGGGGCTCGAGGCCTCGGCCCTGGCGGGCCACAGCTTCGGCGAGGTCACGGCGCTGTACGCCGCTGGAGTATTGTCCGAAGCGGGTTTCCTGCTGATCGCGCGGCAACGGGGGGAGCTGATGGCCGAGGCCGGCTCCCTCGGCCTGCCGGGGACCATGAGCGCGGTGATGGCCTCGGCGGAGCGCATCCGCCAGGTTCTCGCCGGTTCGGGTTCCAGCGTGGTGCTGGCCAATCTCAACGGCCCCGACCAGACCGTCATCAGTGGCCCGGTGGAAGCCATCGCCTCGGCGGAAGCGGCTCTGGAACGGGAAGACATCCAGGTGCAGCGGCTGCCGGTGGCCTCCGCCTTCCATTCACCGCAGGTCGCGGGCTCCGCCGTGCCTTTCACGGCCTTCCTGGAGCGCCACGACTTCGCGCCGGCCCGGGCCCGGGTCTACTCGGGCGCCTCCGCCGCACCTTATGAGGCCGATCCGGCCAGCCAGCGCAGCCGCCTGGGCCGCCAACTGGCGGAGCCGGTGGATTTTTTCGCCACCGTCACCGCCATGGCCGACTCCGGGATCCATACCTTCATCGAGGTGGGCCCGGGCTCGGTGCTCACCGGCCTGGTGGACCGGATCCTGGCTGACCGCCCCCACGTGGCGGTTGCCCTGGACCGCCGCGGCGGCAACGGCGTCACCGCGCTGCTGAAGGGCCTTGCCCGGCTCGCGGCGCTGGGAATGCCCATGCGGCTGCCGGCCCTCTGGGAGGGCTACCGGACCCCGGAGGATCCCGCCGCCAGGCCGAAACCGAAACTGCCGATCTTCATCTGCGGCGCCAATGAAAAGCCCTATCCGCCGCCCGGAGGCGCCGCCATTTTGCCCAAGCCCAACCCCACTCCGCCCAGGGAACTGCCGCTCCCGGCCCAGACCTGGGCCGATCGGTTCCCGGTGGCGGCCGATCCCCGGTCCAATGCCATTCCCGTCACCGGCCAGGCGCTTGCCCCCTCGGGCCTGCCCGGGCCCGCCGCGGCCGGGGCTGGCCTGGAATGGCTGAATGCCTGGCGGGAGGCGCAGCGGCAGACGACGGAGGCCCATGGGGCCTACCTGCGGACCATGGACAGCAGTCTGCAGCGGCTGGTCGAATTGGCCACCGGCCGGCCTTCAGCGCCGGCGGTTCCGGCGCTCCCGGAGCTGGCGCGCATGGCCCCAGCCCTGGCGCCGCCTGTCCTTTCCGAACCCGGCCCCGCGCCGGCTGTCCTCGCGCAGCTTGCCCCCCCTCCGCCATCGCTCCTCCCGGTGGCGCCGGCGCTGGCGCTACCGGCCGGTCCCGGCCTGGATCTCCAGGCGCTCATGCTGGCCGTGGTGGCGGAAAAGACCGGCTACCCCCAGGACATGCTCAACCTCTCCATGGACATGGAGGCGGAGTTGGGGATCGATTCCATCAAGCGGGTGGAGATCCTGGCCGCGGTCCTGGAAAAGGCCGAGGGTGTGCCCCCGGTGGACCCGGTGCCCCTGGGCACCATGCGCACCCTGGCAGAGATCGTGGACTACCTGCAGAGCCTGACGGCCACGGGCGCCCCCGAGGCGCAGCCCGCTCCAGCCCCGGCGGCTGCCACTCCGCCAGCGCTCGGCCGAGCCCTGGACCTCCAGGCCCTGATGCTGGCGGTGGTGGCCGAAAAGACCGGCTATCCCCTGGACCTGCTCGATCTCTCCATGGACATGGAGTCGGAGCTGGGGATCGACTCCATCAAACGGGTGGAGATCCTGGCCGCGGTCGAGGCAAAGGCCGAGGGCCTGCCTCCGCTGGATCCCGTTCGCCTGGGCACCATGCGCACCCTGGCCCAGATCGTGGACTATCTGCGTGGCCCGCAGGCGGAGGCCGCGCCCGGAACCGGACCGGTTCCCGCCTCCGCCCCGACCTCCGCCAGCGGCGAGCCGAAGGCCGGACTGGGACGCTACGTCCTGGATCTGGTGCCCGCCCCCGCCCTGGGGATGGGACGGCCCGGCTTGCGCGGCGCCTCCGAGGTCGTGGTGACCGCCGACGGCGGGGAGGTGGCCGTCGCCCTGGTGGCGGAACTCCAGGGCCAGGGCATCCCGGCGCACGTGGCGGAAGCCGTTCCGGCCACGGCCGATGCGGTCATCTTCCTCGGCGGCCTGCGGCCGGTGGCCAGCGGGGAAGAGGCTCTGGCCATCAACCACGAGGCCTTCGAGGCGGCCCGGGCCGTGGCGCCGGGCTTCACCCAGAGGCCCGGCCTGTTCGTGACCGTCCAGGATACCGGGGGCGGCTTCGGTCTGACCGGCTGCGACCCGCTGCGGGCCTTGCTCGGGGGGCTTCCGGCCCTGGTCAAGACGGCCCGGCAGGAGTGGCCCCAGGCCTGCCTCGGGGCCATCGACCTGGACCGGGGCGGGCACAGCCCTGCAAGCCTGGCCCGGATCCTGGCCCAGGAACTCCTTTCTGGGGGCCCCGAGCTGGAAGTGGGCCTTGCCGCCAACGGAGAACGCAGGACCCTGCGTTCGGTCGCCGCCCCCCTTCCGCCCGGTCCCGGGCGCTGCCCCATCGGGCCGGTGGACGTGGTGGTGGTGTCCGGCGGCGGCCGGGGAGTCACCGCGGCCTGTGTGGTGGAATGGGCCCGCCGGAGCGGCGCCCGCTTCCTGCTCCTGGGCCGGAGCCGCCTGAAAGCGGAACCACCCTGCTGTGAGGGCGTGGCCGATGAAGCCGGGCTGAAGCTCGCCCTGCTGGCCTTGGCCGATGCCGCAGGGGTGCGTCCCTCCCCCCTTGAGCTGTCCCGGCAGGTTTCGGCGGTGCTGGCCGGGCGGGAAATCCACGCCACCCTGGAAGCCGTCATCCGGGCCGGGGGGGAAGCCCGTTACCTCAGCGTCGATGTCCAGAACCCCGGCGAGGTGGCGGCGGCCCTGGAAACGGCGCGCCTGGACTGGGGCCCGGTCACCGCCCTGGTCCATGGGGCGGGAGTTCTCGCGGACAAGCGGATCGCCGATCTGGATGACGAGGGCTTCAATGCGGTGTTCGCCACCAAGGTCGCCGGCCTGCGGGTGCTTCTGGCCGCTACGGCCTCGGATCCCCTGAAGGTGCTGTGCCTGTTTTCCTCGGTCTCGGCCCGCTGCGGAAACCAGGGCCAGGCCGCCTATGCCATGGCCAACGAGGTGCTCAACAAGGTCGCCCAGGCCGAGGCCCGGAAACGGGGGGCGGCCACCCTGGTCAAGTCCCTGGGCTGGGGACCCTGGGAGGGGGGAATGGTGAGCCCCCCGTTGCGGGCCCAGTTCGCCCGGCTCGGAGTGCCCATGATCCCGCTCGGGGAAGGGGCCCGGATGTTCGCCGACGAAATGGCGGGGGGCGACCGCGCCGGGGTGGAACTGGTCCTGGGTGGCGAACCCAGGAGCCTGTCCTTTGGCGATGCCGCGCTCTGGGTCGACGGCAAACGCCTCTACGAGGCTTCCAACCTGGACATGCGCATCGTGGATGCGAACGGTTAGCCCAAGTCGAAGCGCCGCAAGGGCGGCCGGTAGCGTTCCAGGCCCGGGCCACAGACGGCCAGCCAGTACCCCGGTCTGGGAACCATCAACCGGCAGAAGGGAAGCGAGGGGTCGGAGGGCCGCACCCTCCCGCCGGCACAGGGCGTGAACGAAAGCTGATCCAGCCCCCGGGAAAGGCCTTCACCGGTGACCTTCAGGCAGGCTTCCTTCAAGGTCCACAAGGCCAGGAACCGTTGAACGACCCTTTTCGGGACGGACCGGATCCACTCCGCCTCGGCCCTGGTGAAGTAGGCTTCGGCAATATCCTCCGCTGCGACCCCGCGATCCAGCACCTCCACATCCACCCCGACCGGCCCCCGTTCGGACACGGCACAAACGACCAGGGAGCCGCTGTGGGAGAGGTTGAAGTGCAAACCCCTGCCTGGCCATGGCGCCTCGATGAAAGGCTTGCCAAGCCTGCTCTGGCCGAAGCTGACGGCTTCGGGTGATACCCCAAGTTGACCGGCCAGCACCACCCGGGACAGCAACCGGGCCCCCAGAAACAAGCTGCGGGCGCCTTCGTGGCGAAAGTCCAGGTGCCGCTGCCGCTCAAATGCATCCAGCATCGGCACGGCGAGCGCCTCCAAGCGTTCCCTGGCGGCCGCCGAGTCCAGGTCCAGCAGCCAAACCTCCATGGAATCCTCCCCGAAACCCTACAGATCCAAGTCTTCTTCGGGCGGCATCCCCAGGAACTCCAGGAACCGTCCCCGGGTGTCCTGCAGGCAGGCCTGGTAGGCCCCATGGAGGGAGTCCATGCGTTCCAGCGAGGCCGCGAACAGGCTGGCCGCGACGTCCAGCAGCGGATCGGCGGACGGCTCCGGGGCAGGGCAGTGGCCCAAGGCCGATTCCAGTTGGGCCAGGTTCACCTGGACGCCCCGGCACCAGAGTTCCAGTGCGACCTTGATCGCCCGTTGCAGGGCGTTCTCGCCCTGGGCGTCCATGGCCAGGAACACCCCCTCGTCCTTGGGCAGCAGCCGCTTGAGAGCGGAGGTCAGGAGGCTCCTGGGCCCATGCTCGACGAAGACCCGCACCCCGCGGTCCCAGGCTCGCCAGGCCGCGGCGGGGAAGTCCTGGGGCATCAGGACCTGCCCGGTGAGGGCCTCGGCGACCCGGTCCGGGGTCAATTCGTAGGGCCCGCCGAAATGGCTGGAATGGAACTCGATGCCTGGCACTGGGCGGGTGGGCCGGTGGTAGTGCCGGTACCAGGTGGCCCGGGCCCGGGCCATGACCGGGGTATGGGCGGCGCTGCCCAGAGTGGGCACCGCGGTGAGGCCCCGGCAGCCGGTCAGGACCCGGCGGCAGGCCTCGGCGTCCCCGGACAGCACGCAATGGATCGGCGAGAACACGATGGCGACGTAGGCCCGCTCCTCGCTCGCGACCTGTTCCAGCACTTTGCCCACGGGACCGAACACGGTCCAGTTGCGCCATTGGATTTCGGCCCCTTCCGGCAGGCCCCAGTGGGCCCGGGCGGAGTCGAAGCTGCCCGACATCAGCCTTGAATAGAGGCCGTCCCGCTGCATCCGTTCGAACTGGCCATCCATGGCGCCCCAGGCGCCATAGGCGATCAGGGCGTTCATCTCGCCCAGGGAGAGCCCCATGGCCACGTCGGGCCGAAGCCCCAGAATGTCCCGGGTGAAGGCGGCATGGGCCTGGCTGAGGACCATGGTCCCGGTGAACTCAAAGATGGGATCGCCCCGGCGCTCCCGGTGGGCCTGGTAGACCCAGTCGGCCGGGCTCAGATCCTGCACGAAATGGCGCATGAGCATGGGCAGGAAGGGGATTCCCAGCAGGAGTTCCCGGCCCATGCCCAGGTAGCCGGCCCCCACCGGGGTGAACACGCTGGCGACCTTGCCAAGGATCGGGGCGGGGCTGAAAAAGGTGCGGAGATCCAGCCAGCCCGCGTTCTGGCGGCCGCGCTGGAGCAGCTGGGGCAGTTCGGCCAACTGCTCCTGAAGCTCCCGTTCGTCCTTGGCGAGAATGGCGGCCCGGACCCGGCCTTCCCCGCCCCGCTCATCCAGGAGCACCCGCTGGATCAGGTCGTCCAGGGTGGCGCCGGAATAGGTGGCGATCCTGGGCGCCGGCTGGGATGCCCTTGGCAGGGGCCCGGGGCGGAAGGGCCGCCAGAAGTCGGTGCAGGTGCCGACGCCCCAGGGCGTTTCGACCTCGAGCAGGAAGCCGATGCCGTCGGTGCGGTCCAGGATCGGTTGCCAGGAACGGTCCTCCCGGCAGAACCAGACATGATGGTCGGCCATCACGCAGCCCACGGCGACTTGAAGCAGGCCCGACACCGATTGCCCCCGGCCCGGAAGGAATTCCCCGGGATCGAAACTCAGTTTCCGCCTGGGCCGGACCGGGCCGGGCGCCAGCACCGCCCAGATGTGATCGCCGTCCCGCTCGGCGTAGTCTCTGCGCCGGAGTGCCAGGAACACCGCCAGGCCGCCCCGGGGTGGCCTGGCCGCTCCGGCGGTGTTGGCCGTGGCCTCCACCGCCCCCACCAGGGCGCCGTCCAGGAACCCCAGCTCGATCAGCCGGACCGCGGTGGCCAGGGCCCGGTTGCCGGAAAGGGCTCCGGCGGAGCAGACCTCCCCCCCGCCCCGGAAACCGAACCGTTGGGCCAGGATCCGGTCCAGGTTCAGGCCCAGGGCTTCGTTGTCCTCGTCCAGCCCCAGGAAAATCCCGGACCTGGCCGGATCCCAGGACGCGGCGCCGGCATAGGCCTCATCCGCCGCCACGCTGGCCAGAAGCCCCGGATCCCGGTCTTCGCCCGGGGGGCGCACCGGCCCCTGGCTCCGGAACAGCCGCTGGATGAAGGCGCGCGAGCCCTCCATGCCCTGGCCGCGGATCCCCACTCCCACCACGGCGGTTTCCAGCAATCGGTTGGGTTGCGGCAGACTCATGGTGTGCTCCTGTTCAGGCGGAGGGGGAGAGAGGGGCGTCCCAGGCGTCGGCGCCCAGGAGGAGGCCCGTAAGGCCCTCCACCACGGCCACTGGGGCGCCCTGGGGGTCGAAATAGTGGAGGTCCGCGAGCACCTGGAGCCGGCCCATGGACTTCAGATAGCCCCGGCAGGATCGGATTTCCGGCACCGGGTCGGCGGCCAGGATGCGCATGGACTCGAACCCCAGGGGCAGCGACCGCATGCCGTTGGTATGCAGCAGGTGGATCCCGCAGGCCTGGGCGCCGCCATCCAGGCGGATGAAATCCGGGGTTGGGGAGGCCCCCTGGGGCGGCTGCCCGGGGCCCCGGAAGAACGCCTCGAAGCCCAGGTCCGACAGGTAGACGGGCGGTTCGATGCACTGGAAGGCCGGGCCGTGGAAGACCCCCGCGGGCCCGTAGATCTCGTCCAGGGTGCCGGGCAAGGGTTGGAGCGCGAGGGGTTCCGGACCGGGCTCGGGGTCCGCGGGGGGGGCTTCGGTCAGATCCGCGGCCAGTCGATAGTGGACCTGCCCCTGGGGGTTCTTGAGCGTGAACTGCAGACCGGAGCGACCGCCATCTGCCGGGACCTCCTCCACTTCCAGCCGGGTGACGGCCCCCCGATCGAAGTCATCGATGATGAGCCCCTTGATCACCTTTACCTGATTGAGAGCCGCCACATGGCGGCCGGGGTGGATGAGCTTGGCCACCCGCAGGCAGAGGTCGCAGACCAGGAACATGGGCACCACATGGCGGCCGCGGATCCGGTGCGAATCGATCACCGGGAAGGTGGCGCGGTTGAAGGTGATCCGGGCCTGGAGCGGAGCCTTGGGCCTCCGGTCCGGGAACTCGATCCCCGCCGGCCAGGACAGGATCTCCACAGCCGGGTCGGGCCCCTTCCGAACCTCCTCCACGAACAGGGCCGTTCCCTCCGCCACCGGCATCACCGGCATGCCCCGTTGGCGGAAGGTCTCCGCCTGGGCCGGGGTCACCATGCCGCCGCCCCAGGGCCCCCAATCCAGGGCTTTCACCGCGCAACGTCCCTCCCGCCGCCGGAATTCCTCCCAGCAGACCTTGCTCATCGCCTCATTGGCCGCGGCATAGTCCACCTGGCCGGGTAGGCCGAACCGGGCCGCGGCGGAGGAGAAGCAGAAGATCCGCCGCAGGGGGTCGCCGGCGGTGGCGGCCAGAAGGTTTCGCAGGCCCAGGACCTTGGTCTCGAACACGGTCCGGAACTGGACTTCGGTTTTGCGCAGGAGGAAGGCGTCCTGCTGCAGTCCGGCCCCGTGGATCACCCCGTCGATCCGGCCCCAGAGCAGCCGCGCTTCCCTGGCCGCGGCCGCCACTGCCGCGGGATCCCGGACGTCGGCCCGGCAGAACTGCACCTCGCTGCCTGCCTGCCGGAGCGCCTCCAGCAGCCTCCAGACCTCCCGACCCTTCGCCTTGGGTTCCGCCTCCGGGCACAAGGAATCCAAAGCTCCCCCGTCCTCCCCGGGTGGCGTCCGCCCCAGAATGGCGAACTTGAGCCGGTGGTATTCGGCCAGGGCCAGCAGACAGGCGCCGGTGATGCCGCGGCCGCCGCCGCTCACCAGGAGCACTTCCCCGTCCTCCAGGGTGAGTTCCGCCTGGCCGGCCCTTCTGGGAACCAGGCTGGGGGAGCACCAGGTTCCGTCGCGCCGGCGGCCGACCGCCGTGGCCGGCCCGCCCATGGCCAGTCCTTCCAGGATCCAGCGGGCGATGTCCTCGGGGTCCGCACCCTCGCTGGCGATGTCCAGGGCCCGGGCTCTGGCGGGGCCCCACTCCAGCGCGGCGGTTCCGGTCAGGGCGGCCAGGCCCCCGGTCCAGGCCCGGGCCCCCGCCCCGGGTTCCAGGCCGAAGGTGCCGCCCAGGTCCTGGACCGTGGCGAACAGCCTATGCTGGTCCGGATGGCCGAGGCCGAACCGCTGGGCGGCCTGGAAGGCCTGGAAGGTGGTCTCCGCGAGCGTGTCCGGTCCGGCCGGGTCCAACCCTTTCAGGAACAGGCAGGAGCCGGCTTCCGGCTGGTCCCGGATGGTGGCGGTCACACCCATGGCCAGGAACTGCCTGCCCAGGGCTTGGGCCACCCCCCTGCGGTCGGCCATCAGGGTGACCGGACCCCAGGCGAAAGGCGGTTCCTGCTCCAGGAAGCTGGCCGGCACCGGTCCGGGGGTCAGCTCATAGGTCATCACGGTCCGGTTTTTTTTTCGGTCAGGGCCGGGGCGGGGCTCCGGGACTCGGCATAGCTGAGGATCCGCCGGACTGTGCGCAGGCTGGCGAGTTCCGAGAGGTCGGCTCCGGCCACTTCGGGCACCCGCTCCTGGAGCGCCGTGAAGATCTGCACCAGCTTGAGGGAATCGATCCCCAGCCCGCCCTCAAGGTCCAGGTCCAGGTCCAGCATGTCCACGGAATAGCCGGTGGCTTCCGCCACCACGGCCAGGATGGTCGCCTGCAGGTCCCCGGTTGCCGCCGGAATCGCCGTGGCCGGCCGGGAGGGTTCCGGGGCGGGTCCCTTGGACTCGCTCCCGGCGGCGGGTTCGGGCTGCGGGCTGGGAGCCGTGCCTGGGGTCTGGATGAGGGTCAACTGCCGGAAGGCCGTCTCCATGGATGTGAGGAAGGCCAGATGACCTTCGTTCTGGGCCGACTGGTAGCTCTGCTGGGCCTGGCAGAGCCGCTCCTGCATGGCCTCGAGGGTCCTGGCGAGGCTGTCGGGGCCGGAGGACGAAGGGCTGTCGGACATGGCAAGGTCCTCCTGGATGGGGCCTGGAGGCTCCGGGATGGGGGCGGAAGGCTCCTGGTTCGGGCCTGGGAGGGTGGTGGCGCCTCCCTTGGGGGGGTAGATTTTGCCGAAGTTGACGCCGTTGAGCGCCACGGTGGCCTTGGATCCGGGGACGGTCTCGATTTCGGGCGGACGGAAGGCCTGCCAGAAGGTCCGGTAGTCCACCGGGATTCCCGCGGCCGAAAGGGCGCCCAGGGCGCTCCAGAGGCCGATCAGGCCCCTGGATCCCTTGTCGTCCAGGGCCAGGGCCAGAGCCTTCTCGCCCAGGATCTCCTGCACCAGCCTGGACTGGATGGACCCCGGGCCCACTTCCAGGAACACCCGGGCGCCCGCGGCGTGCATGGCGGTGATCTGGTCCATGAACCGTACCGGACGGACGATCTGGTCCACCAGACCGGTCCGGACGGCATCGGCTTCGCGCCGGTACGGGGCCGCGTCGGTGTTGCCGTAGACCGGAAGCCTGGGTGGCTCCATGGGGATACCCGCGAGCTGGTGCCGGAACGCCTCGGCGGCGGGCTGGAGCAGCCTGGAATGGAAGGGGCAGGCCAGCGGCAGCCGCTGGAAGGGCACCCTGGCCCGGGCCAGTTCGCGCTCGAACTGTTCCAGGGCCTCCTTTCGTCCGGACACCACGGTCTGGCGCGGCCCGTTCAGGTTGGCGAGGTGGATCTCCCCCTTGCAGGCGGCGGCCCATTGAGCGCAGGTGGCCTCCGGCGCGCCGACGGCGGTCATGCCGGTATCGCTCCCCGCCGCCCCGGCCATGGCTTCGCCCCTCGCCCGGGACACCCGCAGGAAGGTCTCCAGCGACGGAAAGACGCCGGCGGCGTGGAGGGCGGTGAGCTCGCCATAGCTGTGTCCGCCCAGCATGGCCGGACGGATCCGGAACGCCTCGAGCACGGCGAGCGCAGCCAAGCTGGCGGCGCCGATGGCTGGCTGGGCCCACTCGGTGCGGTTGAGCCGGGCCTGAAGGACCCGCCAGCCGGATTCGGTGAAGGCGGGTTCAGGATAGACGATGTGGTGCAGGCGCGCGCCGGGTTCCAGTTCGATCGCACCTGCGGCGTTCCAGACTGCCAGGGCCTGGTCGAATTCGCAGGCCAGATCGGCCCCCATCTGCACCCGCTGGCTGCCCTGGCCCGGGAACAGGAAGGCTACGAAGGGACTGGACAGGTGCGGCAGGTACCAGGTCGTCCCTGGAATCATCATGGCCGAATCCGGCGCCCGGCGCAGGCCGGCCCGGGCCCGCTCCACGGCCTCGGCGGCCTCCTCCCGGGTCGCGGCCAGGAAGGCCGCCCGGCAGGCCGCGGCGGGGTCGAAGTCCAGCTGGAGCTCCCGGGCCAGGTGCCAGAGCCCGGCCGCATCCGGGCCAAGGGGTGCGCGGCCCAGCCTGGACTCCAGCTCTGCGGGAGACTGGGCGCTGAACAGGAGAAGGGCCTTGCCGGCGGTGGGGAACCGGGCCGGCACTGGGCCACGGTATTCCTCCAGCACCGCATGGAAATTGCTGCCGCCGAAGCCGAACGAGCTGACACCGGCCCGGCGGGGCGTGTCTGTGGGGTGGATCCAGGGGCGCTTGAGGGTGTTGAGATAGAACGGGGTCGGTTGGAACGGGAACGGGATCGGTGCCGCGACCTTGAGGGTGGGCGGATAGACCTTGTGCCGGAGTGCCAGCGCGGCCTTGCAAAGGGCGGCGGCCCCGGAGGCGGCCTTGGCGTGGCCGATCTGGGACTTGATCGAGCCCAGCGCCACCCGGGCCGGGATGGAACCGAACGCCTTGGCCAGGCCGGCCAGTTCCACCTCGTCCCCGACCCGGGTGGCGGTGCCGTGGCATTCGATCAGCTCCACTTCCTCCGGGCCGAACCCGGCTTGCTGGTAGGCCCGTTCCAGGGCCAGGACCTGGCCGCCGACGCTGGGGGCGAAGACGCTCTTGCCGTGACCATCGCTGGAGGCGCCCACGCCCCGGATTACCGCGTAGATAGTGTCGCCGTCGCGCTCCGCATCGGCCAGCCGGCGCAGGGCCAGCATCCCGATCCCTTCGGCCAGGATGGTTCCGTCCGCGTCCGCTGCGAACGGGCGGCAGTCGCCGGTGGCGGAGAGGGCGGGGGTGCGGGAGAAGCACATGAACGTGAAGTCGGTGTCCAGGGCATCCGCGCCGCCGGTGATGACCAGGTCGGTTTCGCCCGCGTTCAGGGACTTCACCGCCAGGCTCATCGCCGCCAGGCTGCTGGCGCAGGCGGCGTCCACCACGCAGTTGATCCCGCCCAGGCCGAACCGGTTGGTGATCCGCCCGGCCACGACGTTGCCCAGCATGCCCGGAAAGGTGGCGGCCGACCACGGCACATACTCGCGCTCGATCCCACGGCAGATCCGTTCCACCTGGCTTTCGGGAAGGCCCTGCTCGCGCATCACCTTGGTCCAGACCGGGCGCTGGATCTTGGCGGCCATCTCCTCCATCAGGCTGGTGCCGGAGGCCAGGCCGAGCACGACGCCGATGCGGGCGGGATCCAGGATGGCTTGCCCTACGCTGCGGGTGTCGTCGAGCAGGCGTTTGGCCACCAGCAGGGCCAGGAGCTGGACCGAATCGGTGGACTCGAGGTTGTTGGGCGGCAGGCCGAAAGTCAGCGGGTCGAACGCCACCCGGGGCATGAACCCGCCCCGGGTGGCGTAGATCTTGAGCGGGTCGGCGGGGTTCGGGCTATGGAAATCCTGAATCAGCCAATGATCGGGTGGTACTTCCCGGATGGAGTCCCGGCCCGCGGCGATGTTCCGCCAGAACGGGCCGGTTCCGTCCGCGTCCGGGAACAGGGCGGCCATCCCGACAATGGCGACGGGTTGGAGAAGGGCGGTCATGCCCGGAGCGAGGGCTGATATTGAACTCATAACATTTCCCCCTGTGGCCGGCCACGGCCCCATGGCCCGGAACGGGGGAATTGCTTAACCTCAACAACGACCAACACCATCGCGGCCATGCCCCCACCCCGTCAGGAAGTAGACGCAAGGTATGGCATGATTTATTAATTGTCAATCCTGGACCTGGGCCTGGCAAGAAACGGCGCCTCCCTGACCGTCGCTCCCATGCTGATTCGGTTACGCTTGGCCGGCCAGGCGCTGCACGGTGCGGGCGAACCCGGTGAAATCCGGCTCCGCGCGGGAGGCCAGCGGCAGTTGGAACCCGGTGCTGCCGGCCCCCAGTTCGAGCATGCGGTAGCTCCGGTTGCCCGGGGTGGAACGCAAGTCGAGGACGATTCCCGAGGAGAAGGGGATGTAGCGGGCCAGCAGGCTGTAGTCCGCGATTTGTTCGGAATGGAAGCGGTTCCGGGTGGAAAGGGCGTAGAGCATGGAGCTCGAACTCACCAGCAGGTAGGAGGGGATGACCCGGGACCGGTGGCACAGCTCGGGGGCCGGTTCGGTGGGGTGGTGGAAAAAGCCCTTCACTTCATCCCCGGCGAGGACCCGGAAAGCGAAGGCGTGGTATTTGCAATCCCGGACCCGCAGTTCCCGGAACGGATCGGGGCCCAGGGAGCGGAGCTGGGTGGCTTCCGGAACCTCGGCGGCGCGGGCCTTCCGGTAGGCGGCGACCACTGGCGCGAACAGGTGTTCCGAGACCGTATTGAAGGGCAGGCGCACCGGGCTGGCGTTCCGCGGGTGCAAGGTCAGGCAGGAGTGGAGCAGCGTCGTCTCCATTTCCAGGGCCTCGATCGCGTCCAGGGCGGATTGGAACACCGACACCTCCCCAGGGCTCCGCTTCATGACCACCAGCCGAAAATCGTTGCAGAACAGGAAGGTTTCGGGTTCGGCGACCAGACTGTTGCGGATGGCGGGGGAGTGGACGCAGACCGGGAACTCCTCCCGCCAGCCGGGCAGGAGGGCTGTGCACTCCCTGGGCAGATCCTCCCGCCTCGCCAGCCGTCTCGACCAGGTTTCAATGGCGCCATCCACCGACATGATCCGCTCCGAAAAAGGCCTCCGGGAGAGGGGCTGTCATGGCCGGAAATAGGGGACGAAGCTTCGCTTCGGCCTTCCAGGTTCACCCTCCCCCATTATGCGAGGTAAATATGAAATGCTTAAGGGCGGCCACAGGTTCCCCGACAAAGGTGGGGACCTGCGTGTTGGGTGGCAAAAGTAGGTATTTTAAAAAACAAGGTGAATCCTGGAGTGGCGGGGAAACCATCCCGGCCACCCTGGTTTTATCCTCAGGATTCCTTCGGCTGGGGAGGCTGGATCGCCCGCAGCAGCGAGTCTCTGGTGAGCATCCCCTTCAAGTGCCCCCGGTCATCCAGGACGGGCAGGCGTTTGAGTTTCTTGGTGACCATCAAGGACAGGGCTTCATCGATCAGGTCCCCTTCCTTGACCGAGATGAAGTCTGTGAGCATGATCTCTCCGATCGTGCGCGCCCCGAGCACCTTCAGGAGTTCGGCATGCCTGGGGGCCAGGGCCTTGAACGACAGTTTGTCCACCAGCAGATGCAGGAACCCGGTTTTATGAGCCGAAAAGGCGGCAATGAGAATCCTGTCCGAAATGAGACCCAGAAGTTTTCCCTGGGGGTCCACCACCGCCACCCGGTTGATGTTGGTCGTATCGATCAATTGGATGGCATCCCAGATCGGGGCGGATGGAGGGAGGGTCGGCGTGTCATTGCGCATGGCGTCCTCCACCCGGGTGAGATTCTGCACCTTGACGCCGTTGCGATCGAAGGTCTCCCAGTCCGGGTTGCGGTCCATGATGGTTTTGAAAACATCCAGCCTGGAAAGGATTCCAGTGATCCTGCCGTCCTTGCCGATGGTGGGCAGGCGTTTGACATCCTGCTCGAACATGACCTCCACCGCCTGGGACAGCCATTGGTCCTCATGGATCACCACCGCCGGTTTGCTCATGATCTCAGCCAGCGGCACCTTTTCGAGCACCTTATCCATGGTCTCCTGTTGGGAAGGGTCGAAATGGCGGAACAGTCGAAGATTGACCGGCAGCCCCGTGTGGCGGAGGAGGTCACCGTGGGTGACCATGCCGACCGGGCGTTGCTTGGCGTCCACGATGGGAATTCCGTGGAAAGGCCCCGAAAGCAGGATCCGGATGGCTTCGAAGGGTGACGCGTCCAACGGCAAGGTCTGTGGATTGGCGGTCATCACGTCTCTGACCCGGAGTTGTCGGGGGATCATTTGCTTCCGGCATTTGTGCCAACGGACATCCTTCTCTTCGACCGTCATGATGCCTTCGTCCACCATCTCCTCGATCATGGGCAGCAGGCGCTCACCTTCCACTTTCGGCATGATGACGATGATCTCCAGGGGCATATTGAAAGAGAACACTTCGATGCCTTGGGTGGCGATTTCACCATTTTCATAACAGCCGGAAATGCCTTTGGTGACATGGCAGCGGGCGGAGATGCATTGTCTGCGGATGAACTCCACGATGGCCTGGTCCAGGGGCTTTCCTTTGAATCGGGACTCTTCGCTGGTAAAAATTCGTGCGATGATGTAAGTCAAAGGCATAATCAACCCCTGGTTTTTATCGAATCCATTTCGTCAGTGTGATACCGAAAACCACCAATGCCAAGCCGACCAGGTTATTGGCAACGATGTTGGCCAGAGCGAGGAAGGTGCTGCTTCGAAATGCCAGGATGCTCTCCAGAGCATAGCTGGAGAAGGTGGTCAGACCTCCCAGGAACCCAGTGACCAGAAAAAGCCGGGTCGAAGGCAGGATAAGGCTGGATTTTTCTGACAGCCCCAGGATGATGCCGATCATAAGGCAGCCCGACAGGTTGACAACCAGAGTGCCCCAGGGGAATCCGCTACCGAACCATTTCCCGGTCAGCAAGGTGGTGCCATAGCGGGTGGCGGCCCCGATTCCCCCACCTATGAATACCAACGCAACCTTGTTCATGGATAACCTTTCCTCTCTTCAATGGGCGTTCAACCTGGCCAAAGATTGAGGATAGAACGGCGCTGGAACTGTTGGAAGTATTGTTGGCCTCAGTGCCAGTAGCCGGCGTAGATGTGGTGGCCGGCCCATTCCAGCCCGCCCGGATGGCGCATCAGGCTTTCGGCGGCTTCCGGGTAATGCCGGCACCAGCCTATGAAGGCGTTGGCCGCGGGCTGGTGGTCGCGCATGATGAAGTCGAATTCCTCCCAGCCTCGGCCCCGGTGGGTTACGGCAAAAGCCCGGATCCCTTCGTTGGGGTGGGTGATGGACCAGGTCACGAACGCGTGGGCGCGCTCGGTGTGGTGGCCGTCCCAGTCGAAGAACCGGTGGGCGGCTTCGGGATGTTCCCTGACCCAGGCGCCCAGAGCCTGGGACGCCTCTGGGTGGGTCCGTTCCCAGCCTTCCATGCCGCCAGGGCCCGGTGCCGGCGCCGGCGCGGATGCGCTAATCACGACCGGGCGGCCGCAGGCCAGTCCACCGGCCACAAGAACCCCGGCCGCCACGGTGAAAAACAAAACATTGCCCACTTTCATCAAATCCTCCAAAGGGAAATACGGGATATAGAGCTTTCCAAGGTTGCCTTGGTTTAGCGGCAATCGTCCGTAGCATCTTCAGAGGGCTGGTTGGGTCCCGTTTGGATCGAGCGTCCGGGTTGGGCGCAAGCGGGCATGACGAAGCAAGCTTGGTAACGCCTGCCGGCCACCGGCCGGGGCGGCCCTGGCGAAAATCTGGAACCCGTACGATTCCCTGGCCACCCTCTAGGTGAGGATCTGGCAAAACGAATGACAGGCGAATAAAATCCGGCTTGACGAGTAAAATATTTAATTAATATTTCGAGTCTATCCTTCCTTCACCCGACTCAAGCCGAAGGAGGCCACTCGATGGCAATAATCGCAGGATCATCATTCAGCAATGTTCCGGAATCCCAGGGTGAGGGAACGGCGGCCTCTGACCCGGGCCAGGAGGTCTTGCGCGCCATCCGCCAGTTCCGCGACTACGCCTACCTGTTTGAAGAATCCGGCACCGGAGGTGTCCGGGTGGCCTGCCAGGTGATGCCTTCCGGCCCGGGCATCTCCCCCCGTGGAGTGTTGCCTCCGCTCCAGCCCGAGTGGCTCGGGGACCGGAGCTTCCAGGAGGCGCACGGCACCCGGTTTGCCTATGTGGCAGGAGCCATGGCCAATGGCATCGCCACCACCCGTCTGGTGGTGGCCATGGCCCGCGCCGGTTGCCTGGGGTTTTTCGGGGCAGGGGGGCTGGAGGTGACGCGGGTGGAGGAAAACCTTGCCTTCCTGAACCGGGAACTGGGCGATCGGCTGCCCTGGGGCTGCAATCTCATCCACTCCCCGGGGGAGCCCGGACTGGAGATGGCGGTGGTGGAGGCATGCCTGCGCTATGGTGTCCGCAGGATCGAGGCCTCGGCCTTCATGGCCATGCAACCTTCCGTGGTCCGGTTTGCCGCCTCCGGCCTGACGCGGGACGTGGCCGGCCGGATCCAGCGCGCCAACCAGGTCTTTGCCAAGCTCTCCCGGCCCGAGGTGGCGCGCCCCTTCCTGGAGCCCGCCCCGGAACCGATCCTGCGGGATCTGGTCCAGCGCAGCCTGCTGACCCCTGAGGAGGCCGGTCTGGCGCGCCTGGTCCCGGTGGCCGAGGACATCACCGTGGAGGCCGACTCCGGCGGCCACACCGACAACCGCCCCCTGGCGGCCCTGTTCCCGGTCATCCAGGGGCTGCGGGACGCCATTGCCGCCGAACGCGGCTATGACCGCCGGATCCGGGTCGGCGCAGCGGGGGGCATCGGCACCCCCGCCGCGGTGGCGGCGGCCTTCGCCCTGGGGGCCTCCTACGTGCTGACCGGTTCCATCAACCAGGCCTGCGTGGAATCTGGCCTGCACCCCAGCGGCAGGGCCATGCTGGCCGAGGCCGGCATCGCCGACGTGATCATGGCCCCGGCGGCGGACATGTTCGAGATGGGGGTCAACCTGCAGGTGCTGCGCCGGGCCACCCTGTTCGGGGTCCGGGCCAAACGCCTCTATGAGCTGTACCGGACCTATGAAGCCTGGGAGCGGATTCCCGTCGAGGACCGGACCAAAGTGGAGCAGCAGATCCTCCAGGCGCCCTTCGAGACGGCCTGGGCTTCAGCCCGCAGCTTCTGGCAGGACCGGGACCCGGCCCAGGCGGTCCGGGCGGAAACGGACTCCCGGCACAAACTGGCCCTGGTGTTCCGGGCCTACCTCGGTCTGGCCAGCCGCTGGGCCATCACCGGGGATCCCGCCCGGCGCAGCGACTACCAGATCTGGTGCGGGCCGGCCATGGGCGCGTTCAACCAATGGGCTATGGGCAGTTTCCTGGCCCAGCCGGAAGCCCGCACTGTGGCGCAGGTGGCCTGGAATCTCCTGGAGGGCGGCGCCGCCCTCACCCGGGCCCACCAGTTGCGCACATGCGGGGTGCTGGTGCCGGCCGCCGCTTTCGCTTTCCGTCCCCGTCCCATGCCAGAAGCCGGAGGTCTGCCATGACCTTTGTCGTCAGCCACGAACGGTCCCTACCTTCATCCCTGGTGGAGTATGCTGATGTTCATTCCGGGGGCAGTCATGAAACCAGAGAAAAAATCCGCAGACCCTCGCCTGGCGGCGGCCGCTGAGGTGGTGCGGCTGTACCGGGCGTCGACCTTCCAGGACATTCCCGAGGAGCAGGCCAACCAGGTCTTCGACGATTTCGAGAACGCCCTGGAAACCCTGTCCAAGGTATGGGGCGACACGCCCTACCCGGAGTGAGCGGCTTCCGGCTGGCTTTGCCCTGCAGCCTGGGCTAGGGTTGATTTATGGAAGTTTCCTGCCTGCCCTGGATGCTGGTTCTCCTTTCCCTCCCGGGGACGCTGAGGGGGCAGGTTCCCCTTGACCAGATGACCCTGCCGAACCGGCTGGCCGCTCAGGAAATCCTGCGCAAGCCCGACTTCACCTTCCAGACCAACACCCAGCCCGCGAACGTCCGGCTCGTCACCATGGAGAAGCTGTTCGACCATCCCCGGCTGGCTGCGGCCATGTGGCGGGAATGCCAGTTCTCGCCGAGACTGTACGCCTTCGCCCTGCCCGCCAAGGGGCTGATGGTGGACGACGCCAACGGTCTGCGGGGCACCATGACCCTGGCCTTGCGGGAACCCGGGGTGCGGGTGTACCTGATCGAGGGCCGGGTCGAACGGTGGCGAATGGGCAACCCGTTTCCAGTCGGTGCGAAGATGGTCATCATCTACAAATACAAAGAGGGGGCCAAGGGCTTCCAAAGCCATCTGCAGACCTGGACCACCCTGGACAGCGCGATCCTGGGGGCGGTAACCCGGCCGTTCCGGAAGTACATCCAACGTCGCCAGGAAGAATTCATGGCCTACATCATGGGCAACATGGCCAAGGGCGGCGAGTTCGCCGAGAGCAGCCACGACGATTTCCTGGGCCCGCTGAAGCGGGAGGGCGACCCCCTTGCGGTGCGTCAGTTCACCGAGGTCTTCAAGGGGAGTTTTTAGTACTCTTGGGGATTGCCGGCAACCGGAGGGTTGGGACGTGATCGACAAGGTGGTGGCATCCGCTGACGAGGCGGTGGCGGATATCCCCGATAACGCCACCCTGGTGGTGGGCGGTTTCGGCCTGTGCGGGATTCCCGAGAACCTGATCGCGGCCCTGGTGCGGTCGGGGGTCAAGGGCCTCACCTGCGCCTCCAACAATGCCGGGGTGGACCCCTGGGGCCTCGGCCTGATGCTCCGGACCCGGCAGATCCGCAAAATGATCGCCTCCTATGTGGGCGAGAACGCCGAGTTCGAGCGGCAATACCTGGCCGGCGAGCTGGAGGTGGAGTTCGTGCCCCAGGGCACCCTGGCCGAGCGGATGCGGGCCGGGGGCGCGGGCATCCCGGCCTTCTACACCCCGGCCGGCTACGGCACGGTGGTGGCGGAAGGCAAGGAGGTCCGGGAATTCGACGGGCGCCCCTATCTCCTGGAGCGGGCCCTCCAGGGGGACTTTTCGCTGGTGGCGGCCTGGAAGGGGGACCGCATGGGCAACCTGGTGTTCCGCAAGGCGGCCCGGAACTTCAATCCCATCGCCGCTGGCGCCGGCCGGATCTGCATCGCCGAAGTGGAGGAACTGGTGGAGCTGGGGGCCCTGGACCCGGACCAGATCCACACCCCGGGGGTGTTCGTGCACCGGGTGGTGCCCGCGGCCCGGGAGAAACGCATCGAGCAGCGCACGGTCCGGAACGGTTAGTTCGCGGTCAGGGTCCGTTTCCGGTACTCGGTGGGCGCCAGCCCGGTCAGTTTCCGGAACGAATAGGAGAAATAGTTGCTGTCATTGAAGCCGGAGGCGAAGGCGATGTCGGTGACGCTGTCCTCGGACATGCGCAACGCCCGCATGGCGATGCCCAGACGCAGCCGCACCAGGTAGTTGTGGGGCGAGGTCGCGGTGGCGTCCCGGAACATCCGGGTGAAATTGTGCAGGGAATAGCCGAAGCGGCGGGCCACGTCGTCGAAGTCGATCTGTTCGGCGCAGTTGTGGCGCAGGTAGGTCAGCACATGGCCGAGCATGGAGCTGCTGGGCAGGCACTCGCCATCCGCGGCGAACCGGTTGCGCTGCAGGGTCACCGCCAGCTGCAGGAACAGCGACTCGGTCATGACGTTCGCCAGCCGGTCGCTGGAACGGGATTCCTGGTACAGGCTGTCCAGCAGCGGGGTGAGCTGCTTCAGGACGTTTTCGTTGATCTGCCAGTTCCGCCTCTGGGCGGTGGGCTGCTCCTCGAACTCCAGCGGATTTTCCAGGCTGGACCCGTGGCCGAGCAGATCGGTCCGGAACAGCACGTTGGTCAGATAGAGGTCGTGCACCTCCTCGAACGCATGGCGATCCTCGGCCCGGATGTAGAAGATCTCGCCACAGGTGATCAGCCGGGGCTCCTCGTTCAGGACATGCCAGCCATTGCCCGACATGACCACGACGATTTCATTGAACTCGTGGTTGTGCAACGGAAAACGGGACTGGGGGGTGCGCCGTTCCACGGCCACCCGCTGGGATTCGCAGCCAAAAAAATCGTTTGCGGCAAGCTTCATGCACATGCTGAACCTCAAACTCGGGTCATCGAAGGCTTCCGTCGCGAGGGCGGCGGAAGGACAGCAACCGGAGGGCCTGGCTGGGACCGGCCGGGCTTATATCATGGAAATGAACTATTAGGGGATACCTCGTCAAGTATAGCCTCGAAACCCGGACCGGCCATCTTCGATTTCCAGGGCAAGTTTGGCCAAAGATTGTCCGGATTTCGAAGGAGGCGCCCAAGGGGCCGGCGCACCATCAACCCTGGAGATCCGAAATGAGTGATGTCAGAAGCGCAGCCATCGACCTGGGAGCGAGCACCGGCCGTATCGTCGTCGCCCAGTACTGCGATGACCGGCTTCTGCTCCAGGTGGCCCACCGGTTCGCCACCCCGATGATCCAGGATCCCGAAACCGGCTACACCTGCTGGGACATGGACCTGATCGAGTCCGAGGTGGTCCATGGTTTAACCATTGCCAAGACCCTGGCTCCCATCCAGAGCCTGGGCATCGACTCCTGGGGGGTCGACCATGTCCTGCTGGACCGGGATCTGCAGCGGGTGGGCCCGGCGGTTTCCTACCGGGACGGCCGGACCGAGGGCGCCATGGCCGAGGTGTTCCGCCGCATCCCCGCCGAGCGGATCTACCAGGGCACCGGCATCCAATTGCTGCCCTTCAATTCCCTGTTCCAGCTGGCCCAGACCGCCCGGGCCCATCCCGGCTGGATGGAGCGGGCCGAGCACTTCCTGATGGTGCCCGACTACCTCAATTTCCGCCTGTGCGGGGTGCTGGCCAACGAATACACCAACGCCACCACCACCCAGATGTACGGGATCGCCAAGGACGACTGGGACAGCGAACTGCTGGCCATCGCCGGGCTGAAGCGGGCCCGGATGATGAGTCCGGTGGAACCCGGAACCGTGTTGGCGGAAATCGCCCAGCCATTCGGCTCCGGCCAGCGGGTGGCCGTGGTGGCACCGGCGACCCACGACACCGCCTCGGCCGTCGCGGCCATCCCCTTTGACGACGAGAACGAGGTATTCATCAGCTCTGGCACCTGGTCGCTCATGGGCTTCGAAAGCCCCAGGCCCTATGCGGATGCCCTGGCCCAAGGGTTCAACTTCTCCAACGAAGGGGGCGTGGAACGGCGTTACCGGGTTCTGAAAAACATAACCGGATTGTGGCAAATCCAGCAGATCGCCAAGGAACTGGGCCTGGGCCACGGCGACCTGGTGGCGGCGGCGAGCGCGACCGAGCCCTGGGGATCGCTCATCGATCCGGGCGATGGCCGGTTCCTGAACCCGCCCTCCATGACCGCCGCCATCGAGGGCTTCTGCCGGGAAACCGGACAGCCGGCGCCCACCCATCCCGGAACCCTGGCCCGTTGCGTGTTCGAGAGCCTGGCCTTGTCCTATGGTCAGGTCAAGGAAGAGATCGAAGGGCTGCGTGGCCGCCCGGTGTCCAGGATCCGGATCGTCGGCGGCGGCAGCCAGAACCGCCTGCTCAACCAGCTATGCGCGGACGCCTGCCAGGTCCCGGTCACCGCCGGCCCCACCGAGACTTCGGCCATCGGCAACGCCTGCGTCCAGCTCATCGCCATGGGCGTGTTCCGGAACCTGACGGAGGCCCGGGAACTGGTCCGCCGATCCTATCCGGTGGAGCAGTTCCGTCCCTCGGGCACCGTCCCGGAAGCGGCCTCGCGGCGCTTCCAATCCTTCCTGCAACCCAAGCCGTCCGGAGGTTCGAACTCATGAGCACAACCAAGCCAGTGGCGGACGCCTACGCGTTGGCCCGTGATGTCTATGCCGCCCTGGGGGTGGACACCGAAGCGTCCATGGCGCGCCTGGACGGCATTCCGATCTCGTTGAACTGCTGGCAGGGCGACGATGTCCGCGGATTCGAACAGTCCCAGCGGCCGCTCTCCGGCGGCATCGCCGCCAGCGGCAACTATCCCGGCCGGGCCAGCAACGCCAAGGAACTGCGCTCGGACCTGGGCCTGGCCATGGGCCAGATCCCCGGTCCCCACCGGGTCAACCTGCATGCCATCTATCTCGAAGCGGACCGGCCGGTGGAACGGAATGAGATCCGGCCCGAGCACTTCCGCAACTGGGTGGACTGGGCCGAGGAGCTCGGCATCGGGCTGGACTTCAACCCCACCTGCTTCTCCCACCCCTTGAGCGAGGGCGGCATGACCCTGGCCCATCCGGATCCGGCGGTCAGGCGGTTCTGGATCGAGCACTGCCAGGCCAGCCGGGCGGTGAGCGCCTATTTCGGCTCCAGACTGGGCACTCCATCGATCATGGACATCTGGGTGCCCGATGGCAGCAAGGACACCCCCTGCGACCGGATGAAACCCCGCCAGCGGCTGCTGGAGGCCCTGGACGAAGTGATCGCCGAGCGGATCGATCCCAGGCTCCACCGGGACGCGGTGGAAGGCAAGCTGTTCGGCCTGGGCGCGGAAAGCTATACGGTGGGCTCCAACGAGTTCTACCTGGCCTATGCCACCAGCCGGAAGATCATGCTCTGCCTGGACTCCGGCCATTTCCATCCGACCGAGGTGGTTTCCGACAAGCTTTCCGCGGTGCTGCCGTTCGTGGCGGACATCCTGCTGCACGTGAGCCGCCCGGTGCGCTGGGACAGCGACCACGTGGTCCTGCTGGACGACGAGACCCAGGCCATCGCCAACGAGATCGTGCGCGGCCAGGCCATCGAACGGGTCCACATCGGACTGGACTTCTTCGACGCCAGCATCAACCGGATCGCGGCCTGGGTTATCGGCACCCGCAACATGCGCAAGGCGCTCCTGCGCGCCCTGCTGGATCCGGCCCGGATGCTGGCGGAGATCGAAACCAGCCAGGACGGGACCGCGCGGCTGGCCCTGTTCGAGGAGCTCAAGTCCATGCCCTGGGCCGCGGTATGGGACCAGTACTGCCTGAGCCGGGGCGTCCCGGTCGGCCTGGCCTGGCTCGAGAACGTTCGGGAATACGAACGCACCTCCTGCGCTCGGCGAGGCTAGCCATGCTGAGGAAGGCGTTTCTCATGCACTTGAACCCGGGCTCCAGGGAGGAATACCAGCGCCGCCACGCCGCCATCTGGCCGGAGCTGACGGCCACCCTCAAGCAGCATGGGGTGCATTCCTACTCCATCTTCCACGACCCGGAGCGCGACCTGCTGTTCGCCTACGCGGAAATGGAATCCAGCGCCCGCTGGGAGGCCGTGGCCGGCACTGAGGTGTGCCGGCGCTGGTGGGCCAGCATGCGCGATATCATGGCGACCCATCCTGACAACAGTCCCATTTCCCAGGACCTCGAAGAGGTCTTCCAGCTCCCATAACCTGTCGAACCAAGGAGGCACTGCGTGATAGAAGGATAATCGCCTAACCCATTCATGAAGTTAACGATAAGTCCCTTTCTTTTGCTTAACACGCTAGCTAGAGGAGTCACGAAATGAGAAACACCTGGAAGCACCTGATTCTGCGGCCCGCGCTGGTCGCGGCCGTTCTGGTCGGTGGCAATGCCATGGCCGCCGATATGCGCATCGCGATGGTCGTGAAGAGCCTGGGCAACGGCTTCTTCGACGCCGCCCGGGATGGCGGCAAGGACGCCGCCAAGGAACTCGGCAATGTGGAACTGATCTACACCGGCCCCACCACCCCCACGGCCGAAGGCCAGATCGACGTCATCAATTCCCTCATCGCCCAGAAGGTTGATGCCATCGTCATTTCCGCCAACGACGCCGATGCCCTGGTGCCGATCTGCAAGCGGGCCATGAGCCGGGGGATCACCGTGCTCTCCTTCGACTCGGGCGTGGCCAAGGACGGCCGCACCTTCCAGATCAATCCTTCGAACCCTGAACTGATCGGCCGCAAGCAGATCGAGATGGTCAGCAAGACCATCGGCGGCAAGGGCGAGATCGCCATCCTGAGCGCCACCGCCCAGGCCACCAACCAGAACATCTGGATCACCGAGATGAAGAAGGTCCTGGCCGAGCCCAAGTACAGCGGGCTCAAGCTGGTGGATGTGGTCTATGGCGACGACCAGTCGGACAAGAGCTATCGCGAAGCAGTCGGCCTGTTCCGCAAGCACCCGAACCTCAAGGCCATCATCGCCCCGACCACGGTGGGCATCACCGCGTCGGCCAAGGCGGTCGAGGATCAGAACCTGGTGGGCAAGGTCTTCGTCACCGGCCTGGGACTTCCCTCTGAGATGGCCGGCCACGTGCACTCCGGGGCCGTGGATACCTTTGCCATCTGGAATCCCATCGACCTGGGCTATACCGCCGTCTATGCCGCGGACCAGATCATGACCAAGAAGGCCACTGGCAAGCCGGGCACCGAGGTCTTCATCGGCCGCATGGGCAAGATGAAGATCGACGGCACCGGGGAAGCCGCCATGGCCAACCCCTTCGTCTACGACAAGACCAACGTCGACAAGTTCGCCAAGATCTTCTAGCAGCCATTGCGGCGCTTGCGCCGCTACGGCTGCTTGTGCCCAGCACGGACGCCCGATCTAAACGGAATCCCACGGTGCTGGCAGCCGTAGTTCATGAAACCCAGGTGCGTGGCGGGCTGTTTCAGCCGGCCACGCTCCTAACGAACCCGATCCCATCCGGAGTGCAAGCCCATGGATTCAAACGCTCCCGCCGCTCCACCCGCACTCTCGCTGCAGGGCATCAAGAAGCATTTCGGCGGAATCCAAGCCTTGAGTGGCGTTGACTTGCATCTCCACAGCGGCCAGGTGATGGGCCTGCTCGGCGAGAATGGCGCCGGCAAATCCACCGCGGTCAAGATCATGACCGGCATCTACCATCCCGACGGCGGCCAGGTGCTGGTGGCCGGACAGCCGGTGGATATCCGTGGCACCCAGGACGCCTGGGCCCACGGCATCACCGCGGTGCACCAGGAGACGGTCATGTTCGACGAACTGAGCGTCACCGAGAACATCTTTTCCGGCCACTTCCTCAAGCGCGGCAAATGCCTGCTCGACTGGGCCACCATGCGCACCCGAGCCGCCAAACTGCTCCAGGACCTGGAATCGGATATCCGTCCGGAGACTCCCTTGAAGTCCCTGAGCGTCGCCCAGAAGCACATCGTGGAGATCGCCAGGGCCCTGTCCCACGATTCCAGCGTCGTCATCATGGACGAACCCACGGCCGCCCTCTCCGTGCATGAAATCGAGGAGCTCTACCAGATCGTCCGGCACCTGAAAAGCCTGGGCAAGGCCATCCTCTTCATCTCCCACAAGTTCGATGACATCTTCGCCATCTGCGACCGCTACACGGTGTTCAGGGACGGAGGCTTCGTCGGCGAAGGCAGCATCCAGGACGTGACCCAGGATGACCTGGTGCGGATGATGGTCGGGCGCTCCGTGTCCAAGATGTTCCCCAAACCGGTCGTGGAGATCGGCGAGCCGGTCCTGGAAGTGAAGGGGTTGGGCAGCGCCACCGAATTCGATGCCATCTCATTCACCCTGCGCAAGCGGGAAGTCCTGGGTTTCTACGGGCTGGTGGGCGCCGGCCGGACCGAACTCATGGAAGCGCTGTTCGGTCTGGGCCGGATCACCCGCGGCGAGATCCGCCTGAAAGGCAAGCTGCTGTCCCCCACGTCGCCGAGGGAGGTCATCGACCAGGGGGTGGTCTACGTGCCGGAGGACCGGCAACGGGCCGGCGCGATCCTGCCCATGTCGATCCAGCAGAACATCACCCTGCCGTCCATCCGGCGGCTGGCCAGGGGCCCCTTCCTCAACGACCGGGCCGAGACCGCCATGACTGACGGGATCGTGCAACGGCTGGCGGTGAAGTGCGCCAACTCGAACCAGAAGGTCAGCGAGCTTTCCGGCGGCAACCAGCAGAAGGTGGTCATCGGCAAGTGGCTGGCCACCCAGCCGGAGATCGTCGTCCTGGACGAGCCGACCAAGGGCATCGACATCGGCTCCAAGGCCGCGGTCCACAGCTTCATCGGCGAACTGGTCACCCAGGGCCTGTCGGTGATCATGGTCAGCTCGGAACTGCCCGAGCTCATGGGCATGGCCGACCGCATCGTGGTCATGCACAAGGGCCGCATCGCGCGCATTCTCGAGCGCGCGGAGTTCGACCCTGAAACCATCGTCAGCGCCGCGTCCGGCCTGCTTCCCACGGCCGTAGGAGAACTCGCGTGAACAAGTTCCATTTCAACCGGGACGCCATTCTCGGCTTCATCGTCGCATCCCTGCTGGTGCTCATAGCCCTGAGGGCCCCGGTGTTCCTGAGCGCCGGCAGCCTGGACACCCTCGTCACCGACGGCGCGCTGCTGGGGATGATGGCCGTGGCCCAGATGCTGCCGATCCTCACCGGCGGCATCGACTTGTCCATGCCGGCCAACATGGCCTTCACCGGCATGGCCACGGCGTTGCTGTCCAAGGCCCACCCCACCATGCCGGTCCTGTTGACCGTGGCCATCGCCCTGGGGATCGGGCTGGTCCTGGGCGCGTTCAACGGCGCCTTCATCGCCTACCTGGGCATTCCGCCCATCGTCGTGACTCTGGGCACCATGAGCATCTTCCGCGGGGCGGTGTTCATCCTGAGCCGCGGCGCCTGGGTCAACGCCCAGGATTTCGGCAAGCCGTACCTGGCCTTCCCCATGGGCCGGCTGCTGGGGCTCACCCACATCGCATGGATCTCGGCCCTGATCATCGCGGCCGCGTATGTGTTCCTGAACCACATGAAGAAGGGCCGGGACCTGTACGCCCTGGGCGGCAATCCTTCCGCCGCCAAGTACGTGGGCATCAACAGCACCCACAACAAGATGCTGGTCTACGTGATCACCGGCCTGGCCAGCGGCCTGTGCGGCTACCTGTGGGTCGCCCGCTACGCCATCGCCTACACCGAGATCGCCATGGGTTTCGAACTGCAGACCATCGCCGCCTGCGTCATCGGCGGGGTCAGCATCACCGGCGGCCGCGGCACCATTCCCGGGGTCCTGCTGGGCGCGGCCTTCCTGGTCATCATCTTCAACGCGCTGCCCATCATCAACGTCTCTCCGTTCTGGCAGATGGCCATTTCCGGAGCGGTGGTGCTGGCGGCGGTCATCCTCAACTCCCGCAGTGAGCGTTCCCAGGGCAAGGTGATCCTGGAACCGAACCGGGTTCCGGCGGCAAAGGTGGCCTTATGAAAAGTGGCGGTTCGCGCTGGGCTTTCGCCAAACGGTGGGAGACCATCCTGGTCCTGATCCTGCTGGCCATCTGCATCATCAACTCCATGGCTTCCCCGTATTTCTTGAATCCGCACAATCTGTTCGACAGCACCCAGAGCTTCAGCGAAAAGGCGCTGATCGTGCTGTCCATGACCCTGGTCATCATCGGCCGGGACATCGACCTGTCGGTGGCCGCCAACGTGGCGCTCTGCTCCACCGCCATGGGCTGGCTGGCGCTGCACGGCCTGTCCACCTCGTCCCTGCTGGTGGCCAGCATCCTGGTGGGCACCGTGGCGGGCATGTTCAACGGTTTCGTCATCACCTGGTTCAAGGTGCCGGCCATCGTGGTGACTATCGGCACTCTCTCCCTGTTCCGGGGCATCGCCTACATCGTGCTGGGGGATCACGCCTTCACCAGCTACCCGGCCAACTTCTGGGAGCTGGGCCAGGGCTACCTGTTCGGCATGATCCCATACGAATTCCTGGTGTTCCTCGGCTTCGCCGTGATCTTCTACGTCCTGCTGCACCGCACCATCATCGGCCGCAACCTGTTCGCCTACGGCAACAACCCCGACGCCGCGCTCTACAGCGGGATCCAGGTGAACGCCTACCGGTTCTGGTTCTTCACCCTGAACGGCGCCATGTGCGGGTTGGCGGCGGCGTTCCTCACTTCGCGCATCGGCGCCACCCGGCCCAACATGGCCCTGGGCTGGGACATGGAGACCATCGCCATGGTGGTGCTGGGCGGGGTGAGCATCATGGGCGGCAGCGGCACCATGCTCGGCGTCCTGCTGTCGGTGTTCGTCATGGGCATGCTCACCTTCGGCCTGGGGCTGGTGAACATCCCTGGCATCATGATGACCGTCGTGGTCGGGTGCCTGCTGATCGGCGCCATCGCCTCCCCCATCCTGGTCAAGAAGTTCGCCGACTGGAAGCGGGAACGGGTCGGCATCTGAGCTGCCCCGCACCCCGGTCCATCCCAGTCCTCAATGCAGCACCTGAAAGGATGATCCCCATGAACAACCCTGGAAACGAAGCCAACGACACCGGACTGCCGTTCATCGCCAAGGAGCAGGTGGCGGCCTTCTTCGCCTCCCCGGAACTGGAGGCGCTCAAGCTTGAGATCTGCGACATCGGCCGGCGCCTGTGGAGCCGGGCTTATGTGGACGGCAACGGCGGCAACATCTCGGTGCGGGTCGCCAGCAACCTGGTCCTGTGCACCCCGACCCTGGTCTCCAAGGGCTTCATGAAGCCCGAGGACCTGGCCCTGGTCGACCTGGAAGGGACCATGGTCGCCGGCGGCAAGCGGCGCACCAGCGAACTGCTGATGCACCTGGCCATCTTCGCCGCCCAGCCCAAGGCCAAGGCCTGCGTCCATGCCCACCCGCCCACCGCCACCGGCTATGCGGTGTGCGGCATCCAGCCGCCCAGCTGCATGATCCCCGAGATGGAGATCTTCATCGGCCAGGTGGCCGTGGCGCCGT
>Ga0302193_10000290_pt1 | contig 44906 bp, 38 predicted proteins | sample II_Bog_E3_3_FD_200228 | JGI IMG/M metagenome (GOLD analysis project Ga0302193, IMG submission 200228) | Peat permafrost microbial communities from Stordalen Mire near Abisko, Sweden - II_Bog_E3_3 | ecosystem: Environmental > Terrestrial > Soil > Wetlands > Peat | place: Sweden: Abisko...
TCCGCGCCTTGCCCTTCACATTGCCCGTCAGCAACGCCACCGGCACGGGCGATGATTTCTGAAAACTCGCATAATGTTGCTTGGCCAGAATCTCGGTGGGCGCCAGCAACGCAGCTTGCGCCCCGGCCTCCACGGCGCGCAGCATCGCCAGCAACGCCACCAGCGTCTTGCCCGCGCCCACATCCCCTTGCAACAGCCGGAGCATCTGGTGCGGGGCCGCCAGATCCGCATCGATCTCGGCGATCGCCTGCAACTGCCCAGAAGTCGGCGCAAACCCAAACCGCTTCAGCGCCGCCGCCCGCAGCCTTCCATCGCCCGTCAACACCCGCCCCGGCCGCTTGCGCCGCCGCCCCCGCACCACGGCAAAGGCGATCTGGCGTGCCAGCAATTCATCATAGGCCAGCCGCTCGGAAGGCTTGTCATCGGGCACTTCCTCCGGCGCATGCAGCGCCCGTAGCGCCGCGCCAAATCCCGGCCAGCCGCGCCGCGCCAGCACGGTCGGGTCATGCCATTCCGGCAATTCGGGCAGACGCTCCAACGCCCCCAACGCCGCCCGCCGCATGACCCTCGGCACCACGCCCGCCGCCAGCGGCCAGACCGGCTCCACCCAGGGAAAATCCCGCGCTTGCAACTGGGACGCGACATAATCCGGATGCTTCATCACAATGCGGTCCGCAAACCCTTCCAGCTTCCCCGAAACAATCAGCCGCGCCCCCACCGGAAACTGCACCAGCCGCGCCGCATTAAACAGCACGATTTCTGCAAACCCCGTCTCATCCCCAATCACCACACGATGCGGCTGCGTCTTCTTCGCCGGCACCTCATGGCGGATCACCTCGACAAGCAGCGTCGCCACCATCCCAGGCCGCGCCTGCGCAATCTTCGGGCTGGGCCGCCGGTCCAAAAACCCCACCGGCAAATGAAACAACACGTCCCGAACCATATCGCCCCCCACCAGCCGCGCCACCAGCACGGATAACCGGGCCCCAAGGCCGGGCAGGGTTGCAAGCGGCGCGCGAAACGGAGCCAGAATCTCTACAGTCACATGCTGACTCTTGGCTAAACCATGCCTATACCGCAACCCAACATGACCGAGCCCACGAATACGGCACCAGAACCCTTGGACAACCGCCGCCGCCGGTTGATTTTCCGCGCCCAACACCGAGGTACCTACGAGAACGACCTCCTCATCGGAGACTTCGTGAAAGCGCGAATCGCCACCATGACCCAAACCGAACTGGACGAAATCGAAGCCGTCATGGAATTCCCCGACGCCGAACTCGCCGACTGGCTCACCGGCCGCAAGCCTATTCCACCCCACGCCGATAGCCCCATGCTCCAACGCATCCGCCAGGCGGCGCTGACTCGATGATGGTGGCGCTTCAGGCAAAGCCAGGGCTCTGCCCTGGACCCGCTGGGGCCGGAAGGCCCCATGACCCTGGACTAATGGGGGCCCGGGGCCTCAGGCCCCGGCGGGGTCCTGGGGCAGAGCCCCTGGCCTTGCTTGGATCGCACCCATGATCCCCGTCTACGGCGCGCCGGAGGGCGTGGATGCGTTGGTGCTGGTTCGGCGGCTGGGGGAGCATTCCGGCCCGGTTTTGCATATTGCGCGGGATGATGGGCGGCTGGCGGGGCTGGCGGAGGCGATCGGGTTTTTCGGGCCTGAGGTTGAGGTAATTTCTTTCCCGGCCTGGGATTGTTTGCCCTATGACCGCGTTTCGCCGAACGGGGCGATTATTGCGGAGCGGATTGCGGCGCTGAGCCGGCTGCAGGCGGAGCCAGGCAAAAAGCGGATTGTGCTGACCACGGTGAATGCGGCGTTGCAGCGTGTCACGCCGCGCTCGGCGCTGGCGGGTGCGGGGATGCGCCTTGCGGTGGGCGATACGATTGCGCCGGAGGATCTGGCCGCATTTTTGGATGCGGATGGGTATAACCGCACGGGCACGGTGATGGAGCCGGGCGAGTTTTCGTTGCGCGGCGGGATTGTCGACGTCTTTCCGGCGGGCGAGGCGGCCCCGGTGCGGCTGGATCTGTTCGGCGATACGATCGAGAGCATAAGGCGTTTCGACCCCGAGACACAGCGCAGCGGCGAGGCGGTGGCGCGGCTGGATTTCCACCCGGCCTCCGAGGTTTCGTTCGATACAGCGTCGGTGGCGCGATTCCGCACCGCCTGGCGGGAGCTGTTCGGGCCGAAGGCGGTGGAGGACCCGCTTTATCACTCGGTCACCGAGGGACATCGCCATTCGGGAATCGAGCATTACGCGCCGTTATTCGCTGAAGGTATGGAGACGCTGTTCGACTATCTCCCCGGCGCTTCGGTCAGCCTGGACTCTCAGGCTGAAGGTGCGGTGGAAGCGCGGCTGGAGCTGATCGCGGACCATTACGCCGAGCGCCGCGGCCCGGCGCGCGCCGGCGAGCAGCCTTACCGCCCGATTCCGCCCGGCATGCTGTATCTGGACCGCGAAGCGTTCGACGCGCAGCTTGCCCGTGGGCCGTGCTTTGAATTCTCGCCGTTTTCGAAACCCGATGGCGCGCAGGGCGTGGATATTGGCGGCCGCCCTGGCGTGATTCTGGCGGGCCAGGCCATGGCCGCGTTCGACGGATTCGCGGAGCTGCGCATAAAATGGGCCGCTTCAGGCCGCACCATCGTGCTGGCGGCCTGGAGCTTCGGCTCTCGCGAACGGCTCACGCTCATGTTGCGCGACCACGGCATCCGCGACGTACGGGCCGTGAGCAATGCCGACGAAGCGCGCGCTCTGCCGAAGGGCACCGTCGCCTTGGCCGTGCTGGCCATCGAGCGCGGCTTCGTCATGGACCGGATGGCGCTGGTGGCGGAGCAGGACCTGCTCGGTCAGCGGATTGCCCGCCCGCCCAAGCGCCGCAAGCGCGCCGACCAGTTTATCGCGGATGCCACGGAAATCGCGGCGGGCGACCTCGTGGTGCATCAGGATCACGGCATCGGGCGTTATGATGGCTTGGAAACCGTGACGGTGAACAACGCCGCGCATGACTGTCTGCGCTTGCTGTACGATGGCGGGGACAAGCTGTTTCTACCGGTTGAGAATATCGACCTGCTTTCCCGCTTCGGGCAGGAGGGCGATGGCGTTTCGCTGGACAAGCTCGGCGGTGCTTCCTGGCAGGCCCGCAAGGCCAAGGCCAAGAACCGCATTCAGGACATGGCGGCGGGCCTCATCCGCATCGCGGCCGAGCGCCAGATGCGCGAAGCCCCGATGCTCACCGCCGAAGATGGCGCGTTCGCCGAATTTTGCGAGCGCTTCCCCTATACCGAGACCGAGGATCAGGAAAAAGCCATTGCCGATGTGCTGGAGGATTTCGCCGCCGGTAAACCGATGGACAGGCTGATCTGCGGCGATGTCGGCTTCGGTAAAACAGAAATCGCGCTGCGCGCCGCCTTTGTTGCCGCCATGGCGGGCACGCAGGTCGCCGTCGTCGTCCCTACCACGCTGCTCGCCCGCCAGCATTTCCGCGCTTTCTCCGCGCGGTTTGAGGGGCTGCCGGTGAAAGTTGCCCAGCTCTCGCGCATGGTCACCGCCAAGGAGGCCAATATCGTGCGTGCGGGGCTGGCGGATGGCAGCATCAGCATCGTCATCGGCACGCATGCGCTGATGGCGAAATCCGTCGAGTTCTCGGAGCTTGGGCTCGTGATCGTGGATGAGGAGCAGCATTTCGGCGTCGCGCATAAGGAGCGGTTGAAGCAGTTAAAGGCGGATGTGCATGTGCTGACGCTGACCGCCACGCCGATTCCGCGCACGCTGCAACTGGCGCTCACCGGCGTGCGGGACCTCTCGCTCATCACCACCCCGCCGGTGGACCGTCTCGCCGTCCGCACCTTCATCATGCCCTTCGACTCGCTGATCATCAAAGAAGCTATCGCCCGCGAAAAATTCCGGGGCGGCCAGATTTTCTGCGTCGTGCCCCGCGTTGAAGATTTGGAGCCGATGGCCGCCCGGCTGCGCGAAATCGTGCCGGACGCCAAATGCGTGATGGCCCATGGCCGCCTGGCGCCCACCGAGCTGGAACGCGTGATGACCGAGTTCGGCGAGGGCAAATACGACATCCTGCTCGCCACCAATATCGTGGAGAGCGGGCTGGACATGCCAGCCGTGAACACGCTCATCATCCACCGCGCGGACATGTTCGGCCTCGCCGGTCTTTATCAGCTGCGCGGCCGCGTGGGGCGCGGCAAGCAGCGCGGCTATGCCTATCTCACCTGGCCCGTCCATCACCGGCTGTCAGCCGCCGCTGAAAAACGGCTGGAGGTGATGCAGACGTTGGATACGCTGGGAGCGGGCTTCACCCTGGCCTCGCATGATCTCGATATTCGCGGCGCGGGCAATCTGCTGGGCGACGAGCAATCCGGGCATATCCGCGAAGTCGGCATCGAGCTTTATCAGCAGATGCTGGAAGATGCGGTGAACGCCATCCGCGCCGAAGGGGGCAGGAACAAGAAAGCCGTGGAGCGGGACTGGACGCCGAACATCAATCTCGGCCTGCCCGTGCTGATCCCGGAGGCCTATGTCTCGGATCTGCCGGTGCGCCTTGGCCTATACCGGCGCATCGGCGCGCTCACCTCGGATGCCGAGAGCGAGGCGCTGGCCGCCGAACTCGTGGACCGTTTCGGCAAGCTGCCGCCGGAGGTGGAGAACCTGCTGGAAACCGTGGCGCTCAAACGCGCCTGCCGTGAGGCCGGGGTGGAGAAAATCGATGCGGGACCGAAAGGCATGGTGATTTCCTTCCGCAAGAACGAGTTCAGCAATCCCGGCGGGTTGATCGCCTGGATCGCCTCGCGCGGCGGCACGCTGAAAGTCCGCCCGGACCAGAAACTGGTCGTCGCCCGCGATATGGAAGTGAATGCCCGCGTCGGCATCGCGCGGGACGTGCTGAACAATCTCTGCCGCCTGGCCGCCTTGCAGGAAGCCGCGTAGCCATCCACGCCTAAAAAGCCGCGCCGGTTTCCCGGCGCGGCTAACTTATTACCCCAGCTGCGCTTTGACAGCCTCGTTCACCAGCGCCGGGTTTCCCTTGCCCGCCATGGCCTTCATCACCTGGCCGACAAAGAATCCGAACAATTTGTCCTTGCCGGATTTATACTCCGCTACCTTATCCGGGTTTGCCGCCAGTACGGCGGCCACAGCGGCGTCAATCGCCCCCGTATCCGTCACCTGCCGCAGCCCTTTTTCCTCGACAATCGCGCCCGGCGCCTTTCCGGTCTCGACCATCTCCTCAAACACATCCTTGGCGATTCGCCCGTTGATCGTCTTATCCGTAATCAGATCGATCAGCGCGCCCAGATCGGTTGCGGAAACCGGCGGGTTTTCAATGCTCCCGCCGGTGCGGTTCATCGCCGCAAAAAAATCGCCGGAAATCCAGTTCGCCGCCAGCCGCGAATCGCGCCCTTTGGCGACGGACTCATAAAAATCCGCGATCGCCTGCTCGGCCACCAGCACGCCCGCATCATAGAAGGTAATGCCATATTCCTCGCAGAACCGCCGCCGCTTCTCATCCGGCAATTCCGGAAGTGCCGCCTTCAGCCCTTCGACCCATGATTCCTCCAGCACCAGCGGCAGCAAATCCGGCTCTGGAAAATACCGGTAGTCATGCGCATCTTCTTTGGAGCGCATGGAGCGCGTCTCGCCCCGCGACGGGTCGTAGAGCCGTGTCTCCTGGCGCACCTCCTCGCCTGATTCCCAAACCTCAATCTGCCGCCGCGCCTCGGCCTCCACCGCATGCATGACAAAGCGCACGGAGTTGACGTTCTTGATCTCGCAACGCGTGCGAAAATCCTCGCCCGGCTTTCGCACCGACACGTTCACATCCGCGCGCATGGAGCCTTCCTCCATGTTTCCATCGCAAGTGCCGAGATACCGCAAAATCTGCCGTATCTTGCGCAAATAGGCCCCAGCCTCTTCCGGAGAGCGGATATCGGGCTCGGAGACGATCTCCATCAGCGCTACCCCGGCCCGGTTCAAATCGATCACCGATTTGGAAGGATGCTGGTCATGCATGGATTTTCCCGCATCCTGTTCCAGATGCAGCCGTGTGATTCCGATATGCTTGATCGTGCCGTCCTGCAGCTCGATCTCGACATCGCCGGTGCCGACGACGGGATGCGCGAACTGGCTGATCTGATAGCCATTCGGCAAATCCGCGTAAAAATAATTCTTCCGGTCGAAGCGCGAGAACAGGTTAATTTGCGCCTTCAGCCCCAGCCCCGTGCGCACCGCCTGCGCCACGCATTCGCGGTTGATCACCGGCAGCATGCCGGGGAAGCCGGCATCCACGAAGCTCACCTGCGCATTCGGCGCGCCGCCATAGGTCGCGGAAGCGCCCGAGAAAAGTTTGGATTCCGAAATCACCTGCGCGTGGACTTCCAACCCGCACACAATCTCCCAGGCTCCGGTGGAGCCTTCCAGCATATATCCCATTATTTCGCCCTCAACGCTGGAAGCGCGCTAAAGCCCGCAGCGCGCTCAATTGCCGCGGAAACCGCGAACACGCTTTCCTCATCAAAATGCTTGCCAATCACCTGTAAGCCCAGCGGCAGCCCTTCTGCACTCAAGCCCGCGGGCACACTCATTGCCGGGACGCCGGCCAGCGAGGCCGGCACGGTGAACACGTCGTTCAGATACATCGTCACCGGATCGTCCATCTTCTCGCCAAGCCCGAAAGCGGCGGATGGCGCGGTGGGGGTGAGGATGGCATCCACCTTGCCGAAAGCCTGCGTGAAATCACGCAGAATCAGCGCCCGGATTTTCTGCGCGCGCAGGTAATACGCATCGTAATATCCTGCCGAGAGCACATAGGTGCCGATCATGATGCGCCGTTTCACCTCGGGGCCGAAGCCCGCGGCGCGCGTGCGCTCATACATGTCGATCAGGTCTTCGCCATCCACCCGCGCGCCAAAGCGCACGCCGTCATAGCGCGCCAGATTCGAGGAAGCCTCAGCGGGTGCCACGATGTAATACACCGGCAGACCATATTTCGTATGCGGGAGCGAGATATCGACGATTTCCGCACCCTGTTCGCGCAGCCAGGTGATACCCTGCTCCCAGAGCGCGGAAATCTCCGCACTCATCCCATCCATGCGATATTCCGCCGGAATGCCGATGCGCATGCCCTTGACACCTTTGCCAGCGGCGGCGCGGAAATCCGGCACCACGCGCTCGGCGCTGGTGGAATCCTTCGTATCGAAGCCAGCCATCGCCTGAAGCAAAATCGCGCAATCTTCGACGTTGCGCGCCATCGGCCCGGCCTGGTCGAGCGAGGAGGCAAAGGCGATAATTCCAAAGCGCGAGCAACGCCCATAGGTCGGCTTAATGCCCGCAAGCCCGGTGAAGGAGGCCGGTTGGCGGATGGAGCCGCCGGTATCCGTGCCGGTTGCGCCCATGGCCATGCGCGCGGCGACCGCCGCAGCGGAGCCGCCGGAAGAGCCGCCCGGCACGAGCTTCGCATCGGAGCCTTCGCGCTTCCAAGGATTCTCGACCGCCCCGTAGCCCGAGGTAATGTTGGAAGAACCCATGGCGAATTCATCGAGATTTGCCTTGCCCAGCATCACCGCGCCCGCTTCCAGCAATTTGCCGGACACCGTGCTCTCATAAGGCGGCACGAAAGGTTCCAGAATCTTGCTCGCCGCCGTCGTCCGCACGCCGGCGGTGCAGAAAAGGTCTTTAATCGCCAGCGGAATCCCCGTCAGCGGGCCTGCCTCGCCCGCCGCAATCCGGGCATCGGCGGCTTTGGCCTGCGCCAAAGCCAGCTCCGGGGTGGTGGTGATATAAGCATTCAGCCTTGGGTTCAGCGCCGCCACGGCGCCGTTATACGCAGCGGTCAGCTCCACCGCCGAAATTTCGCGCTTCGCCAGGGCCGCCCCGGCCCCGGCGATCGTCAGATCAAAAAGGCTCATTCCACTACTTTCGGTACGGCAAAAAAGTTTCCGCTACGGTCTGGCGCATTGGCGAGGATTTGCTCGGCAATTTCGCCGTCCGTCACCACATCCTCGCGCAGCCGCATCGCCATCTGCGCGCCGCCGGAAAGCGGTTCCACGCCTTCCACATCCACCTCGTTCAGCTGCTCCACATAGCCCAGAATCGCGTTCAACTCGGTCTGCAACACCGCAATTTCGGCATCATCGACCCGGATTCGGGCCAGTTTCGCGATGCGGCGGACCGCTTCACTTGTCAGCGACATACAAATTCCCTTGGGTTTAACTCTATTTGGGACCATAAACGCCCGGATGACGCTCTTCAACCTCACGGAACTGCCCGCCCAACTCGCCCCAGCCATGCGGTTACTCGGCCTGGACCCTGGGGCTCGGCGGATCGGCGTGGCGCTCTCCGACGTCAACCGCCAGGTGGCGAGTCCCTACAGCACGCTGATCCGCGCCAAGCTCAAGCATAATGCCTTCGAGATCGCCGCGATCGCGGAGCGGGAAGGGGCAGGCGGCCTGATCATCGGCCTGCCGCTGGATGGCGACCAGCGTTTCGGCCCCCGCGCCCAGGCCGCCCGGGACTGGGCGCATGCGCTCTCTGCGGCCACCGGCTTGCCCGCCGCCCTCATCGATGAAAGCTTCACCACCGCCGACGCGCATGAGAATATGATCGCCGCCGGGCTGAGCCGCATGCGGCGCGGCGAGATCATCGACAAAATGGCCGCCGCCGCCATATTGCAGTCGGCCTTGGATACGATGAACTGAACCCGGAGCGCGTATGCCCGAATTTGGCGTGATGCTGGCGACATTTCTGGGCGCCAGCGTGGAGTGGGTGGAGGCGTTCACCATCGTGCTGGCGGTCTCGCTCTCGATCGGCTGGCCCCGTGCCGTCACCGCATCTGCCGCCGCCCTGGCCTTGCTGGCTGTGATGACGATTGCGGGCACCGCAGTGCTGGCGGCCATTCCCAATCTCGTCTGGGCGCAGGGCGTGATCGGCGTGTTCCTCATCTTCTTCGGATTGCGCTGGCTGGGCAAAGCCATGGCGCGCAGCGCGGGGCTCAAAGCGCTGCATGACGAGGCGGCGGAATTCGCCACGCTGCGCGCCAATACGCAAAAGGCCGATTTCCGCGCCGCCTGGTCTATCGCCTTCAACGGCACGCTGTTGGAAGGGTTGGAAGTCTGGCTGATCGTCGTAGCGCTCGGCGTGCACACCCATCATACAAAATCCGCCGCCGCTGCGGCGCTCGCGGCGCTGGTCATGGTGGGTGTCGTAGGCGCGGCCTTGCGCCGGCCTTTGGCGCGCGTACCGGAAAATGCGATTAAATTCATTGTCGGCGCTGTGCTGCTTGCCTTCGGCACATTCTGGGTGCTGGAGGCGCTGGGCTATGCCTGGCCATTCGGTGAAGCTGCACTGCCCGTCTTGGCAGGCTTCTACCTGCTGGGTGGGTTGCTGCTCACCATACTGCTTAAACCCGGCGCGGCGGCGCGCTCATGAAAGCGCTGTTCAAAACGCTGTTCGGTAGCACACGCACCATGGCCGTCGGCGCGCTCGCGCTGGCCTTGGCCATCCTCGTGCTGCGTAGCCCCGCTCCGTTTCTCGCAGGTATTATTCTGCCGGTTTGCCTGCTCTGCAGTGCGTTTCATCTGGCACGGCATTAACCAAAAAAATGGCGGGATAAAACCCCGCCATTTCCTTTTTCTAACGAGTTGTTAGAAATTATTCTTTCAACTTGTCTTTCAGACCGCCGACAGCATTCTGAACCTTGCCTTCGGCCTTGTCGGCCTTACCTTCGGCCTGCAATTTCGTGTCGCCGGTAACCTTGCCGAAAGCATCCTTAACGGCGCCCTTGGCTTGTTTGGCGGAACCTTCAATACGGTCTTTATCCATCTTCATTTCTCCTCTTTTTTGAGGCGCCTGACGCTACGCCTGTGGTAAAATTCGTAGGTAAAACCGCGAAGTTATTGCGGTGGCGACGTCGGCGCGTTAGCGTTGGCGCTATTGGTCAACGCATGGCCGCCCTGGCTCAAATCCTGCCCTACGCCGGCCGTGGTGTGGCAGGCGCTCAATACCGGCGCGACGCCAAGCAGCGCGGCAAGGGTGAAGGCAAGACGAAAAGATCGAGTCATTTGTGTTTCTCCTAAAGCCCATCTGGGCCAGTCCCATGACCGGCCATGCAATGGTGAGTTACCCAACTCAACATCGAAATGAGCTTCGCGAGTTTCAACTAAAAATCGGCAACATTGCTGTTTTGACAGGGGCGGCTCATGAACTGTCCGCAACGTCGCTGTTATATCTGGATGATTTTTAAACCAGCATTTTAAGCCATGAAGGCGGCACCTTACGGCTCCGTTACGCCCGCCATCCCAAACTCACCCGCCAGCAATTCATAGGATTTCACTCGCGCCGCGGGGTCATAAGCGGTGGTGGTGATGACCATCTCCGAGACGCCGGTCTCTTTTGCCAGCGCCTGAATCCGCGAAGCCACATCCGGCGCCGTGCCGGAGAGGGCCGTTTCCTTGCGCCGTTCCATCCTGGCCCGTTCCACATCGCTCAGCGCGAACGCGGCGGCATCTTCCGGCGAGGGTAGCGCGATAAACCGGCCCCGGTCGCGCATCACGCCCTGGATCGCGCGGCTCTGATAGAAATAATCCGCCTGCGCCTGTGTCTCTCCCGCGAAGGCCCAGACGGTAATCGCCGAATGGGGTGCTGCCAGCAATTCGGAGGGTTTGAACGTTGCGTGATAGATGTCCAGCGCCTCCTGAGCGCCCTGGCCGTCGTTGAAAAAATACGCAAAGCAATAGGGCAGGCCGAAATACGCGGCGAATTGCGCGCCGTAATTGGAACTGCCGAGCATCCATAATTCCGGCGCATGCGGCCCGGCGGGCTGCGCCTCGACCATCCGGAACGGGTGATTCACTGGCAGTTCGAAACCGCTGCTCCAGGCGTGCAGGTCGCGGAACTGGGCAGGGAAGTTATCCGCCCCGCCGGCGCCGTGCGGGTTGAGCGCCATGGCGGTGCGGCCATCCGACCCTGGCGCGCGGCCGACGCCGAGATCGATCCGGCCCGGGGCGATGGCCTCCAGCACTCGGAATTGCTCGGCCACTTTCAGCGCGGAATAATGCGGCAGCATGATCCCGGCACTCCCCACCCGGATGCGAGACGTCGTGGCGGCGATTGCCGCCATCAGCACTTCCGGCGCGCTGCCCGCTACGGCTTCCGAGCTATGATGCTCGGAGACCCAATAGCGATGATAGCCGAAGCGTTCGCATGCCTGCGCCAAGGCGATGCTCTCCCGGATCGAGACATCGGGCGAAATGCCGTTGCGGATGGGGGATTGGTCGAGGACTGAGAATTTCATGGTTTATATATAGTGCCGCTCGGGCCGGGTGAAACTTCCGCTCAAAAGCTGCGTGAGCGCAGGGTCATGATCTTCTCATCGGGTGTCCATTCCACCAGCGTCGGCGCATCGCCAAAGAAGCAGCGGGCCCGGTGTGGGCCGGATGGCGTTTGCAGGCGGACATTAATCTGGCGGTAGCGCACGGATTCGTAGTTCTGCAAGCGCACCAGCATGTCCGCATTCACCCGCAACATCACGCCCGACACGGATTTCCCGGGGGCGCGGCGCAAAGTCGGGTAGCGCGCACCGCGCAGCAGCACGCGGCGATAGCCTTGCAGATAGGCGGGCATTGGTGTGGCCCGTACGGGCTTGCCGGCACAGCGGCCAAGGGCGGCGGGGTCCGCCAGCGTGCCGTAAAGGAAGAGCTTCATCCGAATACTTTCGTGAAATTCCGTTGCAATGCTTCATCCACCGCCGCCATCGTCGTGTCTATGCCCAGCTCCGCCAGGCTGGTGACGCCGTGCTCGCGAATGCCGCAGGGTATGATTCCGGTGAAATGGGAGAGGTCCGGATTCACGTTCAGCGCCATGCCGTGCCAGCTCACCCAGCGGCTCACCCGCACGCCGATGGCGCCGATCTTATCCTCCTGCCCGCCGCGCGCGACCCAGATGCCGACGCGGCCTGCACGTGTCTCCCCTTTCACGCCGAAATCCTTGAGCGTCGCGATCATCCAGGCCTCCAGCCCGGCGACATAGGCCCTTATGTCTCGCGCAGGCACCGCGCCATGGGGCTCGTTCAAGTCCAGCAACGCGTAGACCACGCGCTGGCCGGGGCCGTGATAGGTCCATTGCCCGCCCCGTCCGGCCTGATAGGTGGGGAAACGCTGAGCGTCTGTCAGGTCCGACTCGGCGGCGGAGGTGCCGGCCGTGTAGAGCGGCGGATGCTCCACGAACCAGAGGAGTTCCCCCGCATCGCCCTCCCGGATAGCGGCGATCCGCGATTTCATGAAGGAAATCGCGGTTTCATACTCCGTGAGGCCGGGTTCGATGCGGGCGGTTGCGGGGGGTTTAAGCATGGTCTATAGGCTCCCGGCGTCGTGCGTGAGCACGCGCATTCCCATGATGCGGTCGTGGCGAAATGGTAGACGCGCAAGCTTGAGGTGCTTGTGGGGGAAACCCCTTGGAAGTTCGAGTCTTCTCGACCGCACCATTTTTAATCCCTTGATATGGCTGGATAGATAAACGGGCCGAGTGCTTCCCCGGCACTTTCCGCATAGCACGAATGTCATGGCGGGCCGGTTGTCTCAAATAACGGGATGGCGCATGAAACGGGGCATACGCACCGTGAATGGGGACTAAAATCATGGATGAGGATTTACGCAAGGCGGCCCTGGAATACCATCGTTGGCCCCGGCCCGGCAAACTCGCCATTACGGCCACCAAGCGGATGGAAACCTCGCGCGATCTCTCCCTGGCCTATTCCCCAGGCGTGGCTGCGGCCTGCGATGCGATCTTCGCGGACCCTGATTCGTCCTTCGACTACACCTCCCGCGCCAATCTGGTGGGCGTGATCACCAACGGCACGGCGGTTCTGGGGCTGGGCAATATCGGCGCGCTCGCCGGCAAGCCGGTCATGGAGGGCAAGGCGGTCCTGTTCAAAAAATTCGCCGGGATCGACAGTTTCGATATCGAGGTGAACGAGCAGGACCCGGACAAGTTCATCGAAATCGTCGCCAGCCTGGAGCCGACTTTTGGCGGCATCAATCTCGAAGACATCAAAGCCCCGGAATGTTTCAAGATCGAGCAGACCCTGCGCAAGCGGATGCAGATCCCGGTATTCCATGACGACCAGCACGGCACGGCGATCATCGTGGGTGCGGCGGTGCTGAATGCTTTGAAGGTTCAGGGCAAGAAGATCGAGGAGGTGCGGATTGTCAGCTCCGGTGCGGGAGCGGCGGCACTTTCCTGCGTGAATATTCTGGTCTCGCTCGGCGCGAAGCCGGAAAACATCACCATGACGGACAAGGAAGGCGTGGTGTATGTCGGCCGGCCGAATCTGGACCCGACGCTGACCCATGTGGCGCGCGAGACGAATGCGCGCTCCTTGCAGGATGTGCTCGAAGGGGCCGATATTTTCCTCGGGCTTTCCGCGCCGCGTGTGTTGAAGCAGGAATGGCTGAAACTGCTGGGGCCCAATCCGCTGATCCTGGCGCTAGCCAATCCGGAACCGGAAATTCTGCCGGAACTGGTGCAGAGCGAAAGGCCGGATGCGATCATGGCAACCGGTCGCTCGGATTTTCCGAACCAGGTGAATAACGTGCTGTGCTTCCCGTTCATTTTCCGGGGCGCGTTGGATGTGCGGGCGACGGCGATTACCGAGAGCATGAAGCTTGCCGCAGTCGAGGCGATTGCCGAGCTGGCCCGCGTCGAGGCATCCGAGACGGTGGCGGCGGCCTATGGCGGCCAGGCGCCGATGTTCGGGCCGGATTATATCATTCCGAAACCCTTCGATCCGCGCTTGATCCTGCATATCGCGCCTGCCGTGGCGCGGGCCGCGATGGATGCCGGGGTGGCGCGCAAGCCGATCGAGGATTTCGACGTTTACCGCCATGAGCTGGAACGTTTCGTGTTCCGCTCCGGCCAGCTGTTGCGCCCGGTCATCGAGGCGGCGCGCAAGGCCTGCCCGCGGATTGTGTATTCCGAGGGCGATGACGAGCGGATTTTGCGGGCGGTGCAGAGCGTGGTGGATGACGGCATCGCCCAGCCCGTGCTCGTCGGGCGCGGTATGGCGATTGCGGCGAAGATCGCGGCACTCGGCCTGCGGATGAAGCCGGGGCAGGATGTGCGGATTGTGGATTTCGAGCAGGATTCCGTACTGTTCGCGCAATTGCTGGAATCCTACCAGCAGAAGGTGGGCCGCCGGGGCACGCCGCCGGATGCGGCGATTCGGCATTTGCGCAAGCGCCCGACGGTGGCGGCGGCGATGCTGCTGGCCGCCGGCGAGGCCGATGCGGCGATTTGCGGCGGCACCGGCGATTGGTGGCGGCATTTCCAATACGCGCTGCCGATCATTCCGCGCCGCGCCGGGCTGTGCAGGGTGTATGCGATGACGGCGCTGATTTTGCAGGCCGGCGTTCTGTTTTTCTGCGACACGCATGTGAATGTGGACCCCTCGGCGGAAGAGATTGCCGAGATGACGCAGCTGGCCGCCGAAATGGTGCATCGTTTCGGTATCACGCCGAAAGTGGCGCTGTTGTCGCACTCGAATTTCGGCGCTTCCAACTCTCCCTCCGCCCGGAAAATGCGCCAGGCGCTGGCCTTGATTCGCGAGCGTAACCCGGAGCTTGAGGTGGATGGCGAAATGCATGCGGATGCCGCGCTGGTCGAGCAGATCCGTGCGCAGGCGCTGCCGAATTCCACGCTCTCCGGGATCGCGAATGTGCTGATTTTCCCGAATATCGATGCGGCGAATATCGCGTTCAATCTCGTCAAGGCGAATGGTGAGGGCGTGACCGTCGGGCCGATGCTGATGGGGCTGGACAAGCCGTTGCATGTTGCCGTGCCAAGCGTGACGGCGCGCGGGATTATGAATATGTCCGCCGTGGCGGCGATGGAGTTTGCGCTTTCCGAGAAGGGGTGAGCGAGTGTTCCACGTGGAACGTTTGCCCATTTTGACATGACAACCTGTTGGTTTTGTTTTTGAAATAGCCTCAGAAAAATATCGTTGACATGATAATGTTACGGTATTGCAATATTATTTTCGTTCGTAACCAAGATGGATTGCTCGCTGGCGCTCGCGGTGACGGGGTTTTAGGGCCGTTGGATGCAGGCCAGGATTTGCCTTGCGGCGGCGGAGGAGGGGGAGCCGCAGGGGGCTTGCAGGGTGGACAACGCGGCGGCGAAGCCGGTGCGCTGGGCGGTGGCAGCGGATGCGTCGGTGAGCAGGCTGTGCAGCGTGGCGGCGAGTTTTTCCGGCGTGCAGTCCTGCTGCAGTAATTCGGGCACCAGCGCGCCATTGGCCAGCAGGTTGATCATCGCGACATGCTTTACCTTGATCATGCGCCGCGCCATCGCCGCGCTGATCGGGTTCACCCGGTATGTCACCGCCATCGGCACGCCGGCCATCGCCAGTTCCAGTGTGGAGGTGCCGGATTTGGTGAGCGCCGCGCGGGCGGCGGCGAAGGCGTCGTAACGCTCCGCGACATCTCGTACGATGATAGGGCGCACCGGCCAGTCCTGCGTCTGGGCGGCCACCGTATCCGCAATGCCGGAGGCGGCGGCGAGAACCGGCTGGAGTTTCGGCGTGGTACCGGCCAGGAGCGCCATGGTCTGGCGGAAAACCGGGAGCAGGCGGGATGTCTCGGTAACGCGGGAGCCCGGCATGAGCACCACCGGGACCGCCTCTGCTTTGAGGTTATGGACGGCGGCAAAGCGCGCGGAATCGCCTTTGTCGGCGCCGGATTCCAGCACTGGATGGCCAACAAATACGGGGTTTAACCCATGCGGTGCGAAAAAATCTGGCTCAAAAGGGAGCAGGCATAGCAGCTCATCCCAAAGGCCTGGATAATGCTTCACGCGATCCTGCCGCCAGGCCCAGACTTGCGGCGCCACGTAATGCACCCGCTTGATGCCAGCGCCGTCGATGCCCCTTAAAACCCGCAGGCAAAAGCCGGGGCTGTCGATCGTTACGACAATATCCGGCCGGGATGCCTTGATCGCGGCGATCGTTTGTGAAATCCGGCGCTTGAGTGCGAATATCCGGGGCAAAATCTCGGCCAAACCCATGACGGCCAGTTCCTGCATCGGAAAATTCGAAGCAAGCCCGGCTTCAGCCATACGCGCGCCGCCGATTCCGGTGAATTTTACGTCCTCATGTCCCGCGCGCAAGGCAGACATCAGCCGGGCGCCCAGCACGTCGCCGCTCGCCTCTCCCGCGATGATGAAGATGTGAGTCGGCGTTGGCATCAGCCTAGATCCACGATCGGGGAAGGGGCGATGGGGTTGCGCCAGTCGCGATGATTGAGGACGGTGCCCGAGATGCGGACGGTATCAATGGCGCCCAGGTTCAGGGTTGTGAGGATGAGGTCTGGGACGTTCACCTCACCGGTGGTTTGGGTGCCGTCGGGAGGAAAACCGATATCGCATGGCGTGTAGAGAGCGGCGTGGCCGTGATTGGAGTCGATGGCGGCGGACCAGGGGGCTTTGCCGACAAGGGGAATAACGGCGGTATAGCACTGGTTTTCGATGGCGCGGGCGCGGGCGCAGAGGCGGACGCGGTTGAACCCGGCTTCGCCCTCCGTGCAACTCGGGATGAGGATGAGGCGGGCCCCGGCGGTGGCCTGGGCGCGGATGTGGAGGGGGAATTCCGAATCATAGCAGATCGAGACGCCAATGGGCCCGAAGCGTGTGTTGAAGACCTGCGGCGGTTTGCCGCCGGTGATGCCCCATGCTTCGGCCTCGAAGCGGGTCATGGCTTGTTTATCCTGGAAGGCGAGCCTGCCCGTCGGGCCGATAAAGGGTGCGCGGTTGCAGATGTTCCCGTCCTCGCCGCGCATTGGGACGCTGCCGCCAAGGAGGTAGAGCCTATGGCGGGAGGCGATGGTCTGGAGTTCCGCCACGAGCGCTTCGGCTTGATCGACAACGGCGGCGAGTTCAGCGGCAAGATCCGGCGTTTTAATGGAAGCGCCCGCGAGGACCATGGAGAAATATTCGGGGAGTGCTAGCAGGTCCGCGCCGCGCAGGGCCGCATCGGCGGCGAGGCGCTCGATGCGGGTGATAAAGGCTTTGAAGCTGGGCGGTGGCGAGACCCCGAACTGGGCAAGGGCGAGTTTCATAACGATTTGGTCCAGAAGACGAGGGTTTTGTGGGTTTCAGCGGCTTCGCCAAGGTCGCGCCAGGACATCTGGCAGGTGAGATGGGGCTGTTTGGTGTAGCCGCGATGGTGCCAGAAATCGTCGAGCGGCGCATAGTCGGCGGGGCGTGCGGGATGGTTTTCGGCCCGCTGGACAGCGCAGAACGCGGTGGTGGTATGGCCGGTCGCGCGGGCCTGGGCCTCGCGCGCTTCAAAGAATTTCACGCCGATGCCCTGTCCGCGATAGGCTGGGGCAAGCACGCTTTCGCCGAAATAGAAGATTTTCGAGAGGTCCTGTCCAGCGAAGGGCGCCTGGATGTTGGGCGTTTCAACGGCCAAAGGCAGGCAGGTGGACGCGCCGATAATATCCGCACCGTCTTGGGCGATGATCACCGCCGCATCTGCGGCGGAGACATAGGTTTGGAGATAGGTTTGTTCATAGGCGGCGTCGCCGTCATAGAGATAAGGGAATTCGCGGAAGACGCTGATGCGCAGCGCGGCCAGGGCGGACAGGAGCGGCGCGATGGCCGCCCCCTTCACCGTCTCGACTTTTACGTTGCGCGCGGCTGCCCCATCATCCCGGCGCGTCAATTGCTTTTGGCAACCGGCGCGTCGATCAGGGGTTCGGCGCCGGAGATGAAGCTGTCGATGGCGGCTTGTTTCTCTGCCGTGCTCAGGCCCGGCGTGTTGGCGACAACGGGGCAGTAGGCGGCGACCAGTGTATTGGTAAGGTCGGCATCCGAGATGCTGCTGTTATTGGCGCGGATGCCGGCGATGAGCGCGCGGGTGCGGTTGGGGAGGGTATCGGGCGTGGAGTCCGCGTAGATCCCGAGCAATCCGTTCCCAGGGTCCGCTACGGTGTTCACGCCGCCGGCCCCGGAGATATGCGGGCAGCCGAATGCGTCAGCCGCTTTATCCGCCATGGGGGGCACAACAGCGATGCCGCGCAGCGACATCACATCCGCCGGGGTGGCATCCGCCGTACCGTTATTGCCCCAGCTCGTGCGGACATAATTGGCGACGGCGGCGATCTGCGCATCCGACAGACTCGCGGCGAAGGAGGGCATGGCCGGGCCGATTTTCCAGGGGCCAAGGCCGCTCAGCACCGCGCCGATGACGTTATAGGGCTCGCTTGCCGTCACCGAATTATTGCCAGCAAGGTTGGGGATGATCGGCTTGCGGCCAGCACCTGTCTGGCCATGGCAGCCGGCGCAGTTGGCGGCGTATACCGTGGCGCCAAGGGATACGGAGGAGGTCGCATCCGCGATCGCCGGGGTCGGCGGAATGCTTTGCGGCGCGGTTTGGTTCTGCAGATAGTCGGCGATATCCTGCACATCGGAGACTGGGAGCTGGCTGGTCGAGTATTGCACGACCTGGCCCATCGGGCCGAAGGCCGAGCCTTTCACCATGTTGCCGTCATCATGCAGATAGGCCACGAGGTCCGATGAGGCCCAGCCGCCGACGCCGTATTGCTTGTCCGACGAGATATTTGGGGCGAAATAGGCGTCGATCGGTGCGCCGGCATAGGCCCTGGAGAGGATGAGACCGCTCATGATGTTGCGGGGCGTATGGCACTCGCCGCAATGGCCGAGCGCCTCGGTGAGATAGGCGCCGTTTTTCTGGGCGTCGGTCCAGCTCGGGTCCATATGGAGCGGGCCGGAGCGGAAGAAGAGGATGCGCCAGCCGAGCAGCACGGGGCGCTGGCTGAAGGGGAAGGCGAGCGTGTTGGGCGTTGGGGCGACCTTCACCGGGGCGAGCGAGAAAAGATAGGCTTTGATCGCCATCACGTCAGCGTAAGAGAGCTTCGTGTAAGAGGTGAAGGGCATCGCCGGGTAAAGATAGTTCGGGAATACCAGGTAGGAATGGCCGGGGCTGATGCCGTAATGAATGGCGTCGTAGAACTGCTTATCCGTCCAGTTGCCGATGCCGGTCGTCGGGTCCGGCGTGATATTGGGCGAGGCGAGGCCGCCGAAGGGTGTGTTCAGCACGAGGCCGCCGGAAAAGGGCGCGTGGTTCGGGCCGCTATGGCAGGGCATGCAGTCTGCCGCCGCTTCCAGATATTTGCCGCGGGCGATGAGGGCAGCCTGGTCCGTGGGTGCGGTCACGCTGGCGGCGGGATAGTCCGATGTGTCATCCGCGGTGGCGATTCGGCTGGCGGCGATGCCGCCCAACAGCAGAAGCAGCGCTCCCGCGGCGAGAACCGGGCGGAATTTTGAACCAGCTAGCGACATTTACAGACCCACCAAAAATTTGTTCCCCCCTTATTTCGTCAAATTGCGAAATCTATCAAGAGCGTAAGAAATGCGTATTATGCCGGGTTTTGCGCGGGCTTCGGATCGCGCGGAAGCGGAGGGTCGGTCGCCGCCAGCCATGTCGTGGTTGCGATCGAAAAGTCAGCTGGCGATCATTGCTTTGATGCGGGTGGCAAGGATGTCCAGCGAGAAGGGTTTGGTCATTACCTCCATGCCGGGATCGAGCGACCCGTTGCCGATGACGGCGGTTTCCGCGTAGCCGGTGATGAAAAGAACCTTCAGCTCCGGACGGTGTTGGCGGGCGGCATCCGCCATCTGGCGGCCGTTCATGCCACCGGGCAGGCCGACATCGGTGATGAGAAGGTCCACCCGTGCGGTCGATTCCAGGATTTTGAGGCCGGCGGCGCCGACCGGGGCTTCGATCGCGGCGTAGCCAAGCTCCTGGAGCACCTCGACCACCAGCATGCGCACGGTCGGTTCGTCGTCCACTACCAGCACGGTTTCGCCGTCCAGCGCCCGCGCTTCGCCGGGCAGTGGGTTGGGGGGCGAGACACTCTCGCCCGGGCTGTGGCGGGGTAGAAACAGGCGCATGGTCGTGCCCTGGCCAATGGCGGAGTGAATACGGACCTGCCCGCCAGATTGCTGGGTGAACCCGTAGATCATTGAAAGCCCGAGGCCAGTTCCCATTCCGATGGGTTTGGTGGTGAAGAACGGGTCGAAGGCGCGGGAAGCGATTTCGGGCGACATGCCGTTGCCGGTATCGGTGACCGCAATGGTGACATAGGCACCGGGCTGCATGTCACGCGCGCGGGCCTGTGCGGCATCGAGAACGATATTGTCGGTCTGGAGGGAGAGCGTCCCGCCATCGGGCATCGCATCGCGCGCGTTCAGGCAGAGATTGAGGATCGCACTTTCCAGCTGGCGGGCATCGCAAAGGATGGGCCAGATACCGTCCGGCAATTTGGTGCGCAGCGCGATGCGGGGGCCGGCGGTGCGGCGCAACGCATCCTCCAAGCCCTCGATGAGGCTATTGGGCTCGATCGGGCGTGGGTCCAGCGTCAGGCGGCGGGAGAAGGCGAGAAGCCGGTGCGTTAGGGTGGCGGCGCGGGCAGCGGAGGATTCGGCAGCCCCGATATAGCGGTCCGCCTCAGCGACACGGCCCTGGGCGATGCGGGTTTTCAACAGATCCAAGCTGCCGGAAATGCCGGTGAGAAGGTTGTTGAAATCATGTGCGAGCCCACCGGTAAGCTGGCCGATGGCTTCCATTTTCTGCGCCTGGAAGCGCTTTTCCTCCGCATTGCGCCATTGGGTGAGTTCGGTGGCGGCGGCGATAACACCGGTAAGGAAGCCCGATTCGTCGTGCGCGGGGTGCAGGGAGAAGTCGAAGGCGCGCTCGCCCGCGGTCCCGGTGACGTGGATTTCCCGGTGGATGATCTCACCGGCCAGCGCGCGGTTGAAATCCGCCTCGATTTGCGCGGGCAGGCCGGGCGTTGCGGCAAACCAGGGTGTCGTCCAGAATTTCTGGCCTGCAATATCGGACAGGGTCGCGCGGATGGCGCGTAACGCTACGGGGTTGGCGTCCCGCAGCGTACCGTTTGGCAGGATGAAGCCGAGAAGCTGGTCGCTGCTGTCAATGACCGCGCGCAGCCTTGCCTGACCGAGCGCTGCCTCGGCGTGTTCGGCGGTGCGGGCGGCCAGACGCTCGGTGGTTTCGCGCAAGGCGCGGAAGGTCTGCGTCGTATCTGTTCCGATAAGCATAACGCCGCCAATGCCATTCGGCGCGGCGGGGTCTGGGATGGCGTCCAGGCTATAGGTCCAATGCGTGGTTTCGGGGACGCCGTTGCGGGTGATCTGGAGCGGGTGGTCCTGATACCAGCCAGCGCCACTGCCCGAGAGCACGCGGTCGATTTGCGGGGCGAGGCTGTCCCAGCTTTCGGGCCAGATTTCGGGGCCTGGCCGGCCCAGGGCGCCCGGGTGGCGCTCCTGCGGAAGGGAGGGGACGTGGGCGTCGTTGTAGAGCTGAATGCGCTGTTCGCCCCACCAGATGAGCATCGGATGGCCGCTGGCCAGCATATTGCGCACGGCGGATTGCAGGCCGGAAGGCCAGTTGGTGGGTTGTCCAAGTGGGGTGGCTGACCAATCAAATCCCCGCATATGGGTGGCCATTTCCCCTTGGGCGTTCAGGAATTCCGGGATGGCGTCCGGGCTCATCCGCGCAGCTCTATGGCGTGTGGCATGCACGCTAGATTAGGGCTGAGACCCGTTAGTGCGACTGCGGGAAGGTTAAGGTTACGTTTGTGGATAAGTCTTAACGGTGAGGTTAAGCTCCGGAGCTTTTGTTTTTATACAATTTTTCCGGAGCGATCTCGGGCTTGGCGAGCTCGACCAACGCATCGTCCCGCAATGCGGTGAAGAAGCAGTTGCGCCTTCCCGTATGGCAGGCGACGCCGGTTTGGTCGACCATCAGGAGCAGCGCGTCGCCGTCGCAATCCAGCCGGAGTTCGACGAGTTTTTGGATCTGGCCGGAGGATTCGCCCTTGCGCCAAAGCTTGCCCCGTGAGCGCGACCAGTAGCAGACCTGACCGGTTTTCAGCGTCTCCGCGATGGAATCGCGACTCATCCAGGCGAGCATCAGTACCTCGCCGGTATCGTGCTGCTGCGCGATAGCGGGGATGAGGCCGTTTGAATCGAAGCTGAGTTGGTCCAGCAGCGCGCTCATTTGGCCAGCATACCGTTGGTGAGGCAGGTTTCATCGAACCGGCACAGCACCTTGTGGTCGAGTTCATGGGGAATGGAATCATGATAATCGACCCGGGTGATGAGATCCGCGATGATCGCGAGCCGTGCGGATTTTTTGTCGTTCGCGCGCACGATGGTCCAGGGCGCGGCGGCGCTATCCGTCTCACGGAACATCGTATCGCGGGCCTTGGTGTAGTCGTCGAAATATTTCATCGCTTTTTCATCGATCGGGCTTATTTTCCATTGCTTCAGCGGGTCTTCGCGCCGGGCTTCCAGGCGTTCCTGCTGCTCCGCACGGTCGATATCCAGATAGTATTTGATGATGGTGATCCCGGAATGGACGAGCATGGATTCCAGCGTGGGCACGGTGTGCAGGAAGTCGTGATAATCCTGCTCTGAGCAGAAACCCATGACATGTTCCACCCCCGCGCGGTTGTACCAGCTGCGGTTGAAGACGACGATTTCCCCGGCGGCCGGGAGATGGGCGACGTAACGCTGGAAATACCATTGCGTGGCTTCGACGTCGGAGGGCTTTGGCAGGGCAACCACCCTTATGTCCCGGGGAGAGAGATGCTCGGTCAGGCGTTTGATCGTGCCGTCCTTGCCCGCGCCGTCCCGTCCTTCGAGAATGATGAGGATTTTCTGGCCCTTCGCGATGACATGGCGTTGAAGTTTTACCAGCTCGATCTGCAGGTGGTGGAGGGTTTTTTCGTAGGATTTCGGCTTGGACATGCGATGATATAGGGCGGGAGAGGACGAAGTTACAAATAAAAGACGCTGGCTTTTGGTAAAAGACGCTGGCTTTTGGCGGAGAAGCGGTTCAACCGCGGCAGTTTTTTGTGAGCCAGGCATGGAGGGCGGTTTCATCCATCGTGCTGGCGGCGACCTTCAGCATGACCTCAGTGGCCTCAGCCTCCGACGTGTCGAGGCTTTTGCCATGGGCTTTTAGGAAAGTGACCATGACCGCAAAGGCGACGCGCTCGTTGCCGTCCGTGAACGCGTGCGCCTTGGCGCCGGCAAAGCCATAGAGTCCGGCGAGCTGTTCAACGCTCGACTCCGGATTATACGCGGCGAGGTTCTTTGGCCGGTCGAGCGCCCCTTCCAGCAAGGCGATGTCCCGCAGGCCGGGCGCGCCGCCGAATTCGTTCAAAAGCCGCTGATGCCAGGCAAGCACCAGATGCGGACGTACCCATAGCCAGGACATGGGTGCTATTTCGCGAGGTCGCGATAGGTCTGCGGATAGCGGCCAAGACTCCATTCGAAGGCCTCGTCGAGGGCGGCATCGCCCGGTGCGGCGTGACGGATTTCGATTACGCCGTCTTCGCGAGCGGTAAGGTCGACGCTGTCGCCCTGTTTCAGCCCTGTGGCGTCCAGCATGTCCTTCGGGATCGTGACGGCAAGCGAATTGCCGCGCGGAGAGAGTTTGGTGCTGGTTTTCATGGTTATAACAAATTTGACAACTATCTTGCTGGCAAGGGTTTTTGAATATTTCGAGACGTGCGGGAGCAAGGCGGTGGATGCACGGCGTTTAGCACATATGAAGGAGGGTGGGGCGGCGACAGCGCAACAAAACGGCGCTATGCAGCGGGCCAGGGGGGACCGGGAATGGTGTTTGGGATTTTGCTGCTCTGCGTGGCTTTGGCGCTGGTTGCGTTGTATTTTCACGATATTCGGCAGACGCAGCATACGATTCTGAGGAATTTTCCGGTCATTGGCCATGTACGGTATTTTGCCGAGACATGGGGCGAATATATGCGCCAATACCAATATCTGCCGGATTGGGCGGAGCGGCCCTTCAACCGGCTGGAGCGAAGCTGGGTGTATCGTTCGGCCAAGGGGGTTTCCAACCTGGTGAGCTTCGGTTCCGAGAATGTGCCGAGCTTTATTTTCCGCAATGCGGCGTTTCCGGTGCTCGATGAGGACAAGAAAACCTATCCGGGCAAGCTGATCGGGATTGCCAGCGGGGCCGGTGCCTGCCGCGAGCCGTATGTGGCGCGGAGCTTTTTCAATATCTCTGGCATGAGCTATGGCGCGCTGAGCCATGCGGCGGTGAGCGCGCTCTCCAAGGGGGCCAAGCTGGCCGGCGTCTGGATGAGCACCGGGGAGGGGGGATTGTCCAAATTCCATCTCGAAGGGGGCGGCGATATCATCATGCAGATCGGGACCGCGAAATACGGCGTGCGCGATGCGCATGGCGAGCTCTCCGAGGCCCGGCTGCGCGAGATCGCTTCCTATCCGCAGGTGAAGATGTTCGAGGTGAAGCTGGCGCAGGGTGCCAAGCCGGGCAAAGGCGGCGTGCTGCCGGGGGCGAAGGTTTCCGCAGAGATCGCGCAGATACGGGGTATTCCCGAGGGGCAGGATAGTATTTCGCCGAACCGGCATCGCGACATTGGGAGTATTACGGAGCTGGGCGAATTCATCGCCCGCGTCCGCGAGATCACTGGCAAGCCGGTTGGGGTGAAGTTTGTGGTGGGCGATCCGCGCTTCGTGGATGAATGGTTCGGTGATTGTGCCGAGCATCCCGAGCACTGCCCGGATTACGTGCAGGTGGATGGCGGCGAGGGTGGCACGGGGGCGGCCCCTGCGCCGTTGGCGGATTATGTCGGGCTGCCGATTACGCAGGCGCTGCCCTACGTGACGGCTTTGCGTTACGAGCACGGGCTGGCCGGGCGGATACGGGTGATCGCCTCGGGCAAGCTGGTGACGCCGGATAAGGTGGCCTGGGCGCTGTGCATGGGGGCGGATTTCGTGAGTTCCGCGCGCGGCTTCATGTTCAGCCTTGGCTGTATTCAGGCGATGAAATGCGGGACCGGGCATTGCCCGACCGGGGTGACGGCGGTGGACCCAAGGCTGATTGCCGGGCTGGACCCGACGGATAAGGCGGTGCGAGTGGCGAAATACGCGCAGCGCGTGGCCGATGAGGTGGAGATGATTGCGCATTCCTGCGGGCTGGCCGATGCGACCGGGTTTGCGCCGAAGCATGTGACCGAGATCGAGCGTGGGGTTGGCGGATTCCGGGCGCATTCCGGCGCATGATGTATGGGCTTCTGTTCCTGCTTGCCGCCGGGCTGAATATTGTTTTGGGGCTGCATGATTGGCCCGCCGTGCTGGCCGGGAGTTTGAACGACCCTGACAGCTATATGCGGCTGGTGCGGCTCGAACAGGGCATCCATGCCGGGCATCTTGTGGTGAGCGTGGCGCGGGATGATTCCGGGGCCGGGGTGATGGTGGAATGGTCCCGGCTGCTGGACATGCTGCTCTGGCTGATGGCCGCACCCCTTGGGTTGTTTGTCGGCTGGCATCGCGCGCTTTTCTGGGCGGGCGTGGCGCTCGGGCCGCTCAGCGTGGGCGCGTTGGGCGTGGTGTTGGCTTACCTCGTGGAGCCTTTCGCCGGGCGGAAATTTTTATGGTCGGCGGCGGTAGCGGCGGCGGTGCTGCCGGGGGTGCTGACCTTCGCGGTGCCGGGCGTGGTGCATTACCACATCCTGTTGCTGGTGCTGATCGCGCTGACCGTGGCGTTGGTGGCGCGGGCCTGGCCTGGGAATAGCGGATACGGGTTTCTGGCGGGCTTGAGCGGCGGATTCGCGATCTGGCTAACGCCGGAGACGATGCCTTTTGTATTAATGGCCTATGCGGCGCTACTCATCCGCTGGATGAATGCGCGAATCGGCGCGACTCTGCTGGCCAGCGCGGCGGGATTTGTCGACGTGCTGGTCTTTGGCCTGACCATCGATCCGCCGATGGGCGGCTATGGGGTGGTCGAGATTGATCGGCTGTCGCTGGTTTATGCCGTGCTGGGGTTGCTGGTGTTGGCGGGCGCGGGCGGGCTTTGGTGGCTGGAGCGGTACGGCGGCCGGTGGCGGGGCTGGGCCGGCACTGGGTTGATGGCGGTGCTGATCGGCTTCTGGGTGGCGATGTTCCCGAAAGTGGCGATGGGTCCTTACGGGGTGATGCCGCCGGCCCAGATGAAGCTGTTTTTGGGGGTGATTGAGGAACAGCAGCCGGTGCATGGGGCGGATTGGCTGATCTTCGTGCTGCCTGGCGTGCTGGCGCTGGCATATGCGTTTTGGCGCGTGGCGGCGCCGCCTTTTGCCGAGGAGCGGCAGATGAATTTCGAGGCGATGGTGATGCCGCCGGTGATAAGGCCCGTGGCCGCACGCGGGCGGCTGCTTTGGGCATATATCGCGTTATGCACGGCGGTTTCGGTGGTGCTGGGGGTGAAGTTCATCCTGTTCATCGGGTTTTCCGCCTGTGCGGCGGCGGTCATGCTGCCGCTGGCGTTGAGCGAGGTTAGCCTGCGGTTCGAGGCGCGCCCTGTGCTGGCCATGCTGGGGCGGCTGGCGGTTATTTTGGCTGTGCTCGGCGTGCCGGAGGTTTCGGCCATGGCGGTGCCGGGCAAGGCGGGCTGGGCGGGCGGCGGGGTGAAATATCCTAGCTGCTCGCTGCTTCATATTGCGCCATTGCTGGCCCCTGCGGCGGGGCGGGTGGTGCTGGCGGAGCCGCAGGATAGCCCGGAATTACTTTATCGCACGCAGGTGGAGACGGTCGGGTCGCTGTATCAGCACGGTGTGCCTGCATTTTTGCGGGACCGGGATGCCTGGCGGGCGGTGCCGGGTAGCGTGGAACCCGCGGCGGTGGCGGCGACCGGGGCGGCTTACGTGCTGTTTTGCCCGGCGCCTGGGCGGTATGTGCCGGTGGCCGATTTGCCCAAGGATACGCTTTGGGATTCGCTGGAGGCTGGGACGGCGCCGGTTTGGCTTGTGCCGGTGGGGCAAGATTCTGCGGGATGGCGGTTGTATCGGGTGCGGTGATATGGATGGCTTCGCCGCGGAATGATGCGTTTTACGGCCAGGGGGTGAGAATACCGCCTGGCATAGGTGCTGGCACGCCGGTGGTGCCAGGGAGCGAGAGCGGAAGGCCACGGAGCGAGCGGACGGCCAGGAAGGCGAAGCATTGGGCTTCCAACGCGTCGCCATCCCAGCCTGCGGCTTCGACCGGCTGTACGGGGACGGCGAATTCGTGTCGCAGCCCCGCCATGAGAACCGGGTTTTTACGGCCGCCGCCGCAGACAAGAACGCGTTGCGGGGCCGCCGGCAATGGCGTTTGGACGATGGCGGCGACGGCGAAGGCCGCGAGCGTGGCGGCGGCATCGGCCGGGCGCAAATTGGCGGTCGCTTCTGCGATAAGGGCGGAGAAGGTGAGCCGGTCGAGCGATTTCGGCGCGGGCAGCGCGAAATAGGGGTGGCTTAGCAAGGTTTGCAGCCGGGCGGCATCGATATGTCCAGAGGCGGCGAGCGCGCCGTCCTTGTCGTAAGGCTGGCCGAGATGAAGCTGGGCGAGGTCGTCCAGCGGGCCGTTGCCGGGGCCGGTGTCGCAGGCGAGGATGTCGCCGTGTTCGCCGAGATAGGTGATGTTGGAAACACCGCCGATATTGATGATGAGCAGCGGCTTGGGCAGGCTGGTGGCGAGTGCTGCGTGAAATAGGGGCGCAAACGGCGCGCCCTGGCCACCGGCGGCGACATCGGCGCTGCGGAAATCATGCACGACCGGGATGCGGCAGATATGGGCGAGCAGGGCGGCGTCGCCAATCTGCCAGGTTCGGTGGCGCTCGGGCGCATGCAGGATGGTTTGGCCGTGAAAGCCCAGCACATCGGCGGTGCGGCCCATGAGACCGACGGCGATCGCATGGTCCTGGGTGAGGCGGTTTTCGACGTCTTTGACGAACGGGTCGGCCGCGGAGAGGCCGGGGGCGAGATCCAATAGCCGGCGTAGGTCGGCGCGCAACGAGTCCTCGAATTTCAGGGTCGTGGCTGGGCCAAAGCTGGCGATGGTCTCGCCGTCGGTCTCCAGCCATGCAGCGTCCACGCCATCGAGCGAGGTGCCGGACATGAGGCCGATGGCGCGGGTTGTTTGAGAGGGCATCAAATTATATTATGCGTCCGGCGCAAATTCGTTAAGAGCAGTCAGTGGAACGATATTGAAACGATTTGTCCAATATGGGCGCTTGACCTGGCAAATGAGCATTTATGTGTTGCTGGGAATCCTTTGGGCGATTTGGTTCCAGGTGTTTTGCTGGAAAATGTTGCCGCGGCTGAAATACCTCGCGGGGCAGAGGCCGATTGGCAATGATCCGCCTTGCACAAAACCCGAATGTGATTTTTCCGATTTTTGGCGGGCGGGACTGACCGCGCGGATGCCCGCCCATGGGGTGCTTCAACTACCGCAAATGCTGATGCAACCCGGTGTAAAAATGCCGTTACCTGGGGGATACCAAGAGGGCTTCCCGTATCCGCCGCCAATATTTTTGCCGGCCACGGCGATCTCCCACCTTCCTTTCGAGTTGGGTTTTTTTGTATGGACTGGGGCTTGGCTCGCGCTGGCGGTGTTGTTGCTGCGCTGGACGAGATTGTCATGGCCGGTGGTGGTATTTGGGCTGCTGAGCCCCGCAGCTTTATGGAATATAGAGCTTGGCCAGCTAGGGGTGATCGGCGACGCGTTGCTTGTGGCCGGGCTGTTGGGAGTGGTCGAACGCCCTCTGCAAGCCGGCTCAATGCTGGGAGTGCTTGCCTGCAAGCCGCAAATCGGAATTTTGATTCCCGCGATTCTCTTGGGTAATCGAAGCTGGCGCGGAGCGGCAGCGTTTTTTCTTGTATGCGCGGCGCTGGTGTTACTCACCCTGCTGGTGTTCGGCTGGCCGATCTGGCGGGATTATCTGGCCGGCGGGCGGCGGGGTGGATTGGCTGTTTTAGGTGCGCCTTTTGTGCCCAGCTTGGCTGAGGGCGGCGGCGTTTCGGTGTTCTGGATGCTCCGCAGTCTGCATTCTGGAGAAAGCTTGGCCTCTGCCGGTCAGGTCATAGGTACCGTGGCGGCGGCGTTGCTGACATTCTGGATTTGGCGCCGACCGGATTTGCCGCGTTTGGACGCCGTTGCGCTAACAGTTTTTCTATCGCTCCTAGCAACCCCCTATGGCTATGTGGATGACATGGTCGCGTACTCTATTATGCTGCTGGCACTAGCGGAGCGGCGCGGCTGGAAGATCGCTATTCTCGATGTGTTGTTCATAATGTGGCCAGCCTTATGCTCAATTGTGTCTCAGCAGACAGGTGTACTGCTGACGCCGCTTATCGTGCTGCTGGCCGCAGCGCGGACGTGGTGGCGGGCCGGGCTGCCGGTGCCGCATTTGCCCGTGCGGGCCGGTGTGCTACCCCGCGCCGGGTAGGAGCAAGATATGGCAAAGAGTGGGTTTCTGGCTGAGGCGAAGGCGCGGGGGTTTGTGTTTCAGTGCACCGATGAGGCGGCGCTGGATGAGGCTTGCGCGAATGGGCGCATCGCGGGCTATGCCGGGTTCGACCTGACTGCCGATAGCCTGCATGTCGGGCATATGATCCCGATCATGCTGCTGCGCCTGTTCCAGAAGCATGGGCATCGCCCGGTAGCCCTGATGGGCGGGGGAACGACGCGGATTGGCGATCCGTCTTTCCGCGAGGAAGCACGGCAGTTGCTGGGCGATGCGCAGATTGCCGCGAATCTGGTGGGCATTCGCAGGAATATCGAGGCGTTTATCAGCTTTGGCGACGGGCCCAATGATGCCGTGCTGGTGAATAATGCGGATTGGCTGGACAAACTCGGCTATATCGAGCTGCTACGCGAGGTGGGCGTGCATTTTTCCGTCAACCGGATGCTGTCCTTCGATTCCGTGCGCAACCGGCTGGAGCGCGAGCAGGGGCTGACTTTTCTGGAGTTCAACTACTCGATTCTGCAGAGCTATGATTTCCGCGAGTTGAACCGGCGGCATGGCGTGACCCTGCAGATGGGCGGCTCCGACCAGTGGGGGAATATCGTCTCGGGCGTCGATCTGGTGCGCCGGACCGACCAGAAGAGCGTGTTCGGGCTGACGACGCCGCTGATCACCACCGCATCCGGGGCGAAAATGGGCAAGTCGGCCGCGGGCGCGGTCTGGCTGAGCGCGGAGAAGCTGAGCCCGTATCATTACTGGCAGTTCTGGCGGAATGCCGAGGATGCGGATGTGGGGCGGTTCATGCGGCTGTTTACAGATTTGCCGCTAGAGGAGATCGCCCGGCTGGAGGCGCTGGGGGGTGCGGAGATCAACGCCGCCAAGGTGATTCTGGCGACCGAGGCGACAGCTTTGGCGCATGGGCGGGCGGCGGCGGATGCGGCGGCGGAGACGGCGCGGCGAATTTTTGCCGAAGGCGGGGCGGCGGACGGGTTGCCGAGCGTGGAAGTCCCGGCAGCGGAGTTCGGGACCGGGATGCCGGCGTTCGCGCTGTTCGTGCGCGCCGGGCTGGCGGCCAGTAATGGCGAGGCAAGGCGGTTGATCCGGGGCGGCGGGGCCCGGCTGAACGATTTGGTGATCGCCGATGAGGCGCTGATTGTGGAACCGGCGGGGCAGATGAAGCTCTCGGCTGGGAAGAAGCAGCATGTGCTGGTCAAGGTGGCCAGGTAGGGTTCCGCGTCTTGCGCTCGGGCGCGGAAGATGGGTTGCCGCGCCGGCGTCGCCGGCTTGCAATGTGGGGGTGGAGCGGACTCGGGTTTGGCGGCGCGGGTTGGTGTGTTTCGGGGCTTATCGCAGCCCCATAACGTTTTATGTGCGTTGCAAAAAATGCGGTTGCGTGGTGAGTGAGGGGCGAAAGCTTAAGGAGATCGCATGTCTGTTCATGCCGCCATCACGCATCGGACCTCGTATAAATATGATCGGCCCGTCTCGCTGGGGCCGCAGACGATACGGCTGCGCCCGGCACCCTATGCGCGGACGCCAATTCTCTCCTATTCGCTGAACGTTTCCCCAAAACCGCATTTTTTGAACTGGCAGCAGGACCCCCAGGGGAATTTTCTTGCCCGCGTGGTGTTTCCGGAGCGGGTAACGAGTTTTGAGGTGACGGTGGATGTCGTGGCCGATATGGCGACGATCAACCCGTTCGACTTTTTCCTGGAGCCTGAGGCCGAGACCTATCCGTTTGGCTATGATGATGTGCTGGCCGAGGAGTTGGCGCCGTTTCGGGTGCTGCGTAATCCGGGGAAGAAATTGCAAGCGTTGATTGGCGCGGTGCATCAGGCGCTGGGTGATAAAGAGCTGCGCATGGTGGACATGCTGGTGATGGTGAACCGGCTGATCGCCGAGCGCATCTCCTATGTGGTGCGGATGGAGCCGGGGGTTTGGAGCCCGGAGAAAACGCTGACCGAGGCGCGCGGCTCGTGCCGGGATTCCGCCTGGCTGCTGGTGAATTTGCTGCGGCATCTGGGTTTCGCGGCGCGATTCGTCTCGGGCTATCTGATCCAGCTGGTGGCGGATTTGAAGCCGGTGGATGGCGGGCCGGAGGGGCCGACCGAGGATTTCACCGATCTGCACGCCTGGGCGGAAGTGTATCTGCCGGGTGCCGGGTGGATCGGGCTGGACGCGACATCCGGCCTGATGGCGGGTGAGGGGCATATTCCGCTGGCGGCGACACCTTCGCCCAGCTCGGCTGCGGCGATCTCCGGGCTGGTCGGCGAGTGCGAGGCGGAATTCGATTTTGAGATGAAGGTGACGCGCGTGGCGGAGACGCCGCGGGTAACGAAGCCTTATACCAAGCGCGTATGGCAGGATATTCTGGCGCAGGGTGCGACCGTGGACCGGGCGCTGGCGAAGGGCGATGTGCGCCTGACCATGGGCGGCGAACCGACCTTCGTCGCGGCGTCCGACTTCGAAGCGCCGGAATGGAATATCGATGCGCTGGGGCCGACAAAGCGGCAATATGCGGGGCGGTTGATCCGGAAGCTCACCCCGCTTTGGTCCAAGGGCGCTGCGCTCACCTATAACATGGGCAAGCATTATCCCGGCGAGCAGCTGCCGCGCTGGGCGATTCACGCGCATTGGCGGGAGGATGGCGAGCCGGTCTGGCGTAACCCGGAGCTGCTCGCGGCGGATGAGGACAAGGATGATGCGGCGGCCAAGGATGCGGCGGTGTTCGCCGGTGCGCTGGCGGAAAGGCTGCAGATCGACCCTGGCCTGGTGAACCAGGCCTATGAGGATATCCATTATTATTTGTGGCGGGAAAAACGCCTGCCCGCGAATGTGGTGGCAATGGATTCGAAGTTGCGCGACGAGTTGGAGCGCAAGCGGCTGGCGAAAGTATTCGGCCAGGGGCTGGCAGAGCCCGTGGGGAGCGTACTGCCGCTGCGGCGCGTGATTCAGGATGGCAGCCGGCGTTGGCAAAGCGGGAAATGGTTCTTCCAGGACGATGTGATGTTTCTGGTGCCGGGCGATTCGCCGGTGGGGCTCCGTCTGCCGCTGGAGAGCCTGCCTTGGGCGGACCCCGAGCATCTGGAGGTCGAGTTCGAGACCGATCCGTTTGCGCCGCGCGATAAATTGCCGAAGCGGGATAGCTTTCAGCGCATGCGCGACCCTTTGCCGGGCAGTTTGATCGAGGGCTTCCGCCCGGTGCCGCAGGACGCGCCGGTGGTGGGCCGCGAGGAGCCGGGGGTGGTGCGGACGGCGCTGGCCGTGGAAGCGCGCGATGGGATCATTCATGTATTCTACCCGCCGCTTTACGATGTGACGGATTGGCTGGAGCTGACGGCGGCGGTTGAGGACACGGCGCAGGAATTTGGGCGCAAGGTCGTGCTGGAAGGCTATCTGCCACCGGAAGATGACCGCGTGCTGAATTTTTCCGTGACACCGGATCCAGGCGTGATCGAGGCAAATATCCATCCGGCGAAGAGCTGGGGCGAGATCGTGGAACGCTCCACCCAGCTCTACGAGGTGGCGCGCGAGGTGGGGCTGGCGACCGAGAAATTCATGCTGGACGGACGGCATGTGGGTACGGGCGGCGGCAACCATGTGGTGATGGGCGGGGCAAGCCCGGAGGATAGCCCGTTTCTGCGGCGGCCTGATCTGCTGAAGTCGATGCTGGGGTTCTGGCATAACCATCCGAGCCTCAGCTTTCTGTTCAGCGGGTTGTTCATCGGACCTTCCAGCCAGCATCCGCGCATCGATGAGGCGCGGGAGGATTCGCTGAACGAGCTGGAGATCGCGTTCTCGCAGGTGCATCGCGGTACCGAGACGCCGCCTTGGATCGTGGACCGGCTGTTCCGGAATATTCTGGCGGACATGACTGGGAACGGGCACCGGACGGAATTTTGCATCGACAAGATGTATTCGCCGAATGGTGGCTCCGGCCGTCGTGGGCTGGTCGAATTCCGCGCCTTCGAGATGCCGCCGCATGCGGAGATGTCCGCGGCCCAGGTGCTGCTGATGCGCTCGGCGATCGCGGCGTTCTGGGAGAAGCCCTATGAGCGGCGGCTGATCCGTTGGGGCACGCGGCTGCATGACGAGTTTCTGTTGCCGCATTATGCCGAGGCGGATTTTAAAGATGCTTTGGCGGAGCTAGAAGATTTCGGGTTTGGGTTGAAGCCGGAATGGTTCGCGCCGCATCTGGAATTCCGTTTTCCGCAGGTGGGCGAGATCGCCGTGCGGGATATGCGCGTAGAACTACGCCATGCGCTGGAGCCCTGGCATGTGCTGGGCGAGGAGCAGACTTCCGGCGGCACGGCGCGATATGTGGACAGTTCGGCGGAGCGGCTGCAGGCGAAAGTGTCCGGCTGGGTGGATGAGCGATATACCCTGGCTTGCAACGGTGCCGCTTTGCCGCTGCAACGGACCGAAGTACCCGGGGAATATGTGGCTGGTGTGCGCTTTAAAGCCTGGCAGCCCTATTCGGCGCTACATCCCACGATCGGGGCGCAGGTGCCGCTGGTGTTCGACGTCTATGATAACTGGTCCGGGCGGAGCATCGCCGGGATGAGCCATCACGTCGCGCATCCGGGCGGGCGAGCTTATGACGATTTCCCCGTGAACGCGAATGCGGCGGAGGCGCGGCGCCGTTCGCGCTTCTTCGGGCATGGGCATACGCCGGGACCGATGGAAGCGCCGAAGCCGGTGCAGGGACCGGAATATCCGCGCACGCTCGATTTGCGGCGCTATGCTTAAGGCGCTGCTGCGCCGGGTGCTGGGCCGGCTGCGTGGGTTCATGCAGGCGGAGGTGATGGCGGAGCTGGCGGCGTTGCGGGCAGAGACGGCGCGGCGCGACGAGATGGCGCCGCTGGTCCGGCAGATGGAGGCGGCGCTGTTGACGATTGCGCTGGCGGGCGCGGCTGAGGATGTGCGGCGGGCCGATGCGCCGGATGGTGGGGCTGGAGCCGGATGACTTTAAATCGAATCGCTTCGCGATCCGATTTAAAGTCCGAATCCGCTTCTAACCTATGTTTTAGAGCGCGCTAAACCTCCAGCAGATTTAAGAGTTTTTTGGCATAGCTTGCCATGCTGTTGGCGTCGCAATAGGCGGCGCGTTCCCATTCGGTGGCGGAATTTTCGGTCAGCGCTGCTGCGAGCGCGGCGGCAATTTCGGCTGCGTCCGGCGTGTTGGAAACGCGTTTGACATAGATGGGGGCGGAAAGATTATCGGCGAGGTCGCGGCTCGCGACGGCGGGCAGGCCGGCGGCGATACAATCATGCAGCGCGCCGGAGATATTGCCGGGCGGCCCTTCGCGCAGCTGCAGGGCGCAATCTGCGGCGAGCAGATGGTTCCGGTAAACGGATTCCGGGATGAAATTCTGGCCGAAGGTGATGTGTGGCGTGAGGCCGAGTTCGGCGGCGAGATTTTGGAATGAATTTGTGTCGCTGGTAGGCTCGCCGACAAAAATGAGGCGTGCCGGGATGGTTTCGCGGAGTTGGGCGAGGGCGTGCAACGCCGTTGGAATGGCTTTATTGCGGCTGATGAAGCCGAAGCTGCAGATGATTTTCTGGTTTTCCGGCAGTCCCAAGGTGATGCGGGCGGCTTGCCGGGCGGCGGCGGTGATGGGGCCGGGGAAATTGCGCTGGATCGCGAGCGGTAAATGTCTGGCGTCTGCCCCGAAGCGCGTGCGCGCCAGTACGGCGGGTTGCGGGCTGTGGAAGATGAGGGGGCGGGCGGCGGCCGCGAGGTCTGCGAAGAAGCTGGCTTCACGCCGATTTTCGTCTTCCGCCCAGGCCTCGATTTCCGCCGGGGCGACGGCGCGTTTGAGTTCGCGGCTGGCGAGGGCGGCGGCGTGGTCCAGCCCCCTTGCGGTGGCAAGGCCGAGCAGGCGGGAATCGTGGCAGAGGACCGCACTGCCCCATTTTACGGCGAGGTCCAGGATTTCCGTATGCATGGGGGAATTGCCGATGGCGCTAAGGATGCGGTCGAACTGCCCGCTGGCATGCGGCAGGGCGGAGATCGCGGGGCCGGAGAAGATGGTGACATCGGCGAGCGGGCGCAGGGCTTGCGCCAGGGCGGCGGAATAATCGGCGATGCCGGATTTTTGCGGCGGCATGGGGGTGAGGAAAGCCAGGCGCGGCTTGGCAGCTCGGTTGATGGCAAAGCGGGGCGGTGCAAGGGCGTTCCAGACGCGCGCACCGACGGCCGTAGCCGTGTAGGTTTCATGCAGGCCGGATTGGTCGGCGATGATGGCGGCACGGCGGGGCGGCGATGTGACGATGGCCTCCAGAATTGCCGTGAGCGACTGCGCATTATCAGGCGCGAAGCGGCAGGATGCATCGGGGATCAACGCCTGATGCGCCGGGATGTCCGAAACGATGGCGGGCGTTCGGGCGGCGGCTGCCTCGATGACCGGGATGGAGAATCCTTCCGCGCGGGAGGGGATGACGACGCAGATGGCCTCCGCGTAGAGCGCGCGCATTTCGGAATCGGGCAGGCGGCCGGGGAGCTGCAGCTCAGTGATCGCGCGCAGGCGCGCGGCGGTTGCGGGTGTGTGGGTGCCGCTGATGACGAGCGGAATGCGGCGCAGGATGGCGCTGGCGGCATGGGCGCGGGCCAGGATTTCCGGGTTTTTGCGGGCGTCGTCCCCGCCCACCATGAGGATATGGCAAGGCGGTTTGGGCTGACTGTTCTCGGCCCATGCGGGCAGTGCCACGCCGGTGACCGTGGCGGGGACATTGCCGTAGAGCGCATGAAGACGGGTGGCGGTAGGTTCGGAATTGGGCAGAAACAAATCGTAGCGGCGGAGCCAGGCCATGGCGGCGAAATAGTCGAGCCGGTTGATCGGATGGGTGAGGTAGGTTTGCGGCGCATCGAAGGGGATGAAGTCGTGGATGCAGGCGGCTTTGGTGATTTTGGGATTTTGCAGAAGCCGGGCGAGGAAATTCTGGTCCGGGCTCATGGGCGAGGGGTTGAGGAAGATGCTGCCAGGGGCGAGGCCGGGGAGATAGGCATGGGGCGAGAGGATGGTGGCGCGCGTGGCGAGCGGCTCGGGCAAGGGCGGTAGGCCGGGGTCCACGAGGCCGATGAACGGCGCGGGGGCTTGCGCCACGATGCAGCGCGCATGGTTGCCGATGCCGCGTTCGGCATAGTTGCGGTCCTGCAGGCAGCGCATGTCGATGATGAGTTTCGGGAGGGTGCTGGGCGGCCGATTGGGTGGCATTGGGGTTTCCGGTTATAGGAACGGTTTAATGGATGATGCGGGTTTGACGAAATGCGGCGGTTGACGGGGTTGCGGTTGCCTTTGGCGCATGACGAGGCGATGCTGCGGGCGGCCATTTGCGCAGGGTTCGGCGTGCGCGATGACGAGTTGCTGAATTACTCGGTGTTCCGCCGGGCCTTCGATGCGCGCAAGAAGAGCGATATCACGCTGGTCTATACGATCGATGCTGAGCTTGCGGATGGGACCAAGGGCGAGCCTACGCCCGATGTGAATTACAAATTTGTCGCGCGGGCGGCGAAAGGGGCGGTGACGCGGCCAATGAAGCGGCCTGTTGTGATCGGCACCGGGCCATGTGGGATTTTTGCCGCATTGCTGCTGGCGCAGATGGGATTCGCGCCGATTGTTCTGGAGCGTGGCAAGGTAGTGCGGGAGCGCACCAAGGATACCTGGGGGCTGTGGCGCAAGAGCGTGCTGAACCCGGAATCCAATGTGCAATTCGGTGAGGGCGGGGCCGGCACATTCTCGGATGGGAAGCTCTATTCGCAGATCAAAGATCCACGCCATCTCGGGCGCAAGGTGCTGACGGAATTTGTGAAGGCCGGCGCGCCGGAGGAGATTCTTTACGTTGCCAAGCCGCATATCGGCACGTTCCGGCTGGTCGGCATGGTGGAGGCGATGCGGGAGAGCATCGAGGCGCTGGGCGGGGAGTACCGGTTTGGCACGAAGGTCGTGGATATTGAAATCGAAGCCGGGCAGGTGCGCGGCGTTGTGCTGGAATCGGGTGAGCGGATTGCGACGGACCATGTGGTGCTGGCGGTGGGGCATAGCGCACGAGATACGTTCGAGATGCTGCATGCGCGCGGCGTGTTCATGGAGGCCAAGCCATTCTCGCTGGGCTTCCGGGTGGAGCATCCGCAATCGATGATCGACCGGCATCGGTTCGGCAATTTTGCGGGCAACCCGATTCTGGGGGCGGCGGATTACAAGCTGGTGCATCATGCCAGCAATGGGCGTTCGGTTTACAGCTTCTGCATGTGCCCGGGCGGCACGGTGGTCGCGGCGGCGAGCGAGACTGGGCGCGTGGTGACGAATGGGATGAGCCAGTATTCGCGCAATGAGCGCAATGCCAATGCGGGGATCGTGGTCGGGATTTCGCCGGCGGATTACCCGGGCGGCGTGCTGGCCGGGGTGGAATTTCAGCGTCGCTGGGAGGCGGCGGCGTTTGCGGCGGGCGGCGGGACGTATGCGGCACCCGGGCAGCTGGTGGGGGATTTCATCGCCGGGCGGGCCTCCACGGCGTTTGGGGATGTGTTGCCGTCCTACCGGCCTGGGGTGACTCTCACGGATTTGTCGACCTGCCTGCCCGATTACGCGATTGCCGCGATCCGCGAGGCGCTGCCCGCGTTTGAGCGGCAGATTGCAGGGTTTGCGCGGCCCGATGCGGTGCTGACGGGGGTAGAAACGCGCACCTCCTCCCCGGTGCGGATTACCCGTGGACGGGATTTCCAGAGCCTGAACGTCGCCGGGCTGTATCCGGCGGGCGAGGGCGCTGGGTATGCGGGGGGAATTCTCTCGGCCGGGGTGGACGGCATTAAAGTCGCGGAGGCGGTGGGGCTGAGCCTGGCGGGGTAAAATATTTCATTGCCAGCCAGAGGCTTTTCGTAATTAATCGCTTTCAAGCCGTACAACGGCAAAAGTAAAAAATTTTCAGGGTCGTTCGCTTAATTTTCAACCATAAGAGGTGAGAGATGAGTGCGACACTAAAGCCGGGGGCGATATCGCTCTTCGAATCCGTCATCATGGGAATTGCAGGCAGTGCGCCGGGATTTTCCATCGCGACCACCGCGGCGGTACTGCTGGCAACGGCCGGAAGCGTCTCTATTAATGCCTTGCTGGTTTTTGCGGTGCCGATGCTGGGCATTGCCGTGGCCTATAAGGGGTTGAACAAGAGATTGCCGCGGGCAGGAGCGGCGTATGACTGGACGACGGAGAGTTTTGGGAAATTTCTGGGTTTTCTCTCGGGCTGGGCATTGTTGATCGCCACACTCGTTTTCATCGTCTCGGGTAGCCTGACGGTGGGTGGGAATCTCATGAATATTGTGGACCCGGCGGCGAGCGGGAATTTGCTGGCGACGACGGGGCTCGGCGCATTCAGCTATCTGGTGATTGGCCTCGTGCTGATCGCGGGCATCAGCCTGACCAGCAAGGTGCAGGTGGTGATGACCTCGATCGAGCTGATTATTCTGAGCGTGGTGGCAATTGCGGCCTATGTGCATGCGTTTCATGTGGGCGCGGTACAGGTGCCGAGCTTCTCCTGGCTGAAATTCGGCTATACGCCGGCGAGTTTTGCGGCAACGGCGCTGGTGGTGGTGTTTTTCTACTGGGGCTGGGACGTAACCTGCAATTTGAGCGAGGAAACCTCCGACAGGCCGCCGAATGCCGCGGGAAATGGCGGGTTCTACAGCGTGTTCATCACCATCGGGTTGTTCGTTTCGTTCCTGCTGGCCGCACAGGTTTTGTTCAGCATGAAGGACGCGCAGGGCTTCAACGTGAACATCGTCTATAATATCGCGCTGCAGGCTGGGCTGGGGACCACCGGGGCGAAGATTGCCTCTTTTGCCGTGGTGCTGTCAGGGATTGCAACGCTTGAGACCTCGATGCTGCAATTCTCGCGCACGCTTTTCTCAATGGGGCGCGACCGTGCGATGCCGACCTATATGGGGGTGGTGGATGCGCGGACGCGCACGCCGGTGCGCACGATGGTGCTGCTGATTGTGCTCGGGCTGGCGATGATTTTTGCCTCTAGCTTTCTGCCTTCGGTCAGCACGATCATTACGGACTCGGTGAGTGCCGTGGCGGTCCAGGTTTGTTATTATTACGGTCTGGCCGGGCTGGTTTGCGCCTGGGTGTATCGCGGCGCGTATAAGGATTCCGCGAAGGGCTGGGTGCTTTATGCGCTGTACCCGTTTTTAAGCGCATCGGTGCTGATCATTCTCGGGATCTACGCGATTACAACTTTCGACACGCTGACGAAGATTGTCGGGATTGGCGGGTTGTTCGTGGGCGTGGTGTTCTTCCGGCCAAAAGGCTGGGGCAGCAGCGTTGTGGCCGTGCCGGCGGAGTAATTTAGAACAGGCTCATCTGCAGCACCTCACGCGCCGCGTGGGGGGCGCAGAATTTCGACAGGTCCAGCTTTTCCCGTTTGCCGTCCAGTTTGAACTGGCGGGCGGCGCGGGTGAAACGCTGGGTGAGAAGCTGAGCGTAGGGACCGGAGCCGGTGAAGCGGCTGTGGAAGCTGGAATCGTTGAGCTGGCCGGCACGGCTTTGGCGGATGAGGCTGAGAATATGGCCAGCGCGTTCGGGCATATGGGTTTGCAGCCATTCCGTGAATAATTCACCCAGCTCGTGTGGCAGGCGCAGCAGGAGGGAGGCGGCGCTGGTCGCTCCCGCCTTGGCCGCTGCTTCCAGAATGGTTTCAAGCTCGGCATCATTCAGGCCCGGGATCATCGGGGAGGCGAGCACGCCCGTTGGGATGCCGGCCTTTGTGAGGCCGTTGATGGCGGCGAGACGGCGGGCGGGGGACGCGGCGCGGGGTTCCATGGCGCGGGCGAGGGCCGGGTCCAGCGTGGTGATCGAGAGATGCACCTGGGCGAGGTTTTTCCCGGCCATGCGGCTTAGAATGTCCACATCGCGCAGCACGCCGGCGGATTTGGTGACGATACTGACTGGATGGTTGAAGCGCTCCAGCACTTCCAACAGGCTGCGGGTGATGCTGAGCGTGCGCTCGACCGGCTGATAGGGGTCCGTATTGGAGCCGAGCACGATCGTCTCCGGCTTATAGCCGGGGCGGGAGAGTTCCTTTTCCAGGAGACGCGCGGCCTCCGGCTTGAAGACGATTTTGGTCTCGAAATCCAGCCCGGCGGAGAGGCCGAGATAGGCATGGGTGGGGCGTGCGAAGCAGTAGATGCAGCCATGCTCGCAACCACGATAAGGGTTCACACTCTGGCTGAAGCTGAGATCCGGGCTGTCATTACGGGCGATGATGCTGCGGGAGGCGTCCCGGATGAGGGAGGTGGTGGGGCGGGATTCCTCCTCCGGGTGATCCCAGCCGTCGTCGAAGGCTTCCACGCGTTCACGCTCGAACCGGTTGGCGGGGTTTTGCGCAGTGCCGCGGCCTTTGAGCACGCCGTGCTTTGTTTCAGTATTGATTTGCAGGCGGGAGGCTGGCACCATGATGTTCATGCTCCGTTCTCGATTATTAACTTCGTTTCATAATCGGTTGGTTCTCGGATTGTAAGAACAAAGTAGGAACATTTTAGGAAAAGAGCAAGCGTTTATTATGCTTTCAGTTTTTAGTGCATTGTTGGTGGTAGGCGTCATGGTCGGCCTCTGCCGACCATGATGTGGCGGAGCTAGAAGCGTTTGGGCTTGGCGGTGTCGGGGATGGTGAAGCCCAGATGCTGAAAGCTTTCGCGCATATGTTTGGGGAGCGGGGCTTCGACCGTCAGGAAGCCGCCATCAGGGTGTGGGATGCTGAGGCGGCGGGCGTGCAAATGGAGCTGCGGGGCGAAACCATCCGCGAAAGCCTGGCCGTAGGCGGCATCGCCCAGAATCGGCGTACCGAGGGCCAGCGTGTGCGCGCGCAGCTGATGCATGCGGCCGGTTTGCGGGTTGAGCTGCGCCCAGGCGAATTTTTTGCCCGCATAGTCCAGAATTTTATAATCGGTGACGGCTTTCAACCCCTCCGGGTCTTTCCGCCCGGCCGGTTCGGCGCGGGAGCTGCCGCTGCCTTCCACGCGCAGGAGCGGCAGGTCGATCCGGCCTTCCAGCACGTCCGGCACGCCCCAGAGCAGGGCCCAGTAGGTTTTTTCGACGTCTCGGCCGCGAAAGGCAGCGGATAGTTTGCTGGCGGGCTTTACGCCGCGCGCCAGCAGCAGCACGCCGGACGTGTCGCGGTCCAGCCGATGGACGAGTTTGGGGCGTTCCGTACCTTCGAAACGCAGCGCATCCAGCATACCGTCCAGATGCACGGCAATGCCGCTGCCGCCCTGGCTCGCCAGCCCGGCGGGTTTGTTCAGTACGATCACGGCATCGTCCCGGTAGAGGATCATGCCCTCGAGGTCGCGGATGGCATGCGCGTCCATGGTCATGACGTGCCGGACTTTGGGCATTTCCTTCGGCGGGACGATCTCGGGGACGATCACGGCATCGCCCGCGTTAAGGCGGGTATTGGCCTCGGCCTTGGCGCCATTCACGCGGATTTTGCCGGCGCGTAGGAATTTCTGAATCATGCCTTGGGTCAGGCCCTCGACCTGACGGCGTAAATAACGGTCGAGGCGGGTATCGGCCTCGGCCGGAGTGACTTCGAATTGCTGGTTCATGCGCCCTCTTCGCGCAATTTGGCCCAATAGGCGAGGCGCTTGGCGATTTCCCGTTCAAAGCCGCGCGGTGCGGGGCGGTAGAGGTCCGGGCGCCCCATGCCTTCGGGGAAATAGTTCGCGCCGGAGAAACCTTCATCCGTGTCGTGGTCGTATTCATAGCCCGCGCCATAGCCGAGATTTTTCATCAGCTTGGTGGGGGCGTTCAGGATGTTGGCGGGCGGCATGAGGCTGCCGGTTTCCTTCGCGGCGCGGTTGGCTGCACCCAAGGCTCGGTAGGCGGCATTGGATTTGGGGGCGGTGGCGAGGTAAATCACGGCCTGGGCGATGCATAGCTCGCCCTCCGGTGAGCCGAGACGCTCATAGGCTTCCCAGGCGGCCAGGGCCTGCACCAGGGCTTGCGGGTCGGCAAGACCGATATCCTCCGAGGCGAAGCGGGTGATGCGCCGGGCGATGAAGCGCGGGTCCTCGCCGCCTGCGAACATGCGGGCGAGCCAGTACAAAGCAGCGTCCGCATCCGAGCCGCGCATGGATTTATGCAGGGCCGAGATGAGGTTGTAATGCTCCTCCCGGTCCCGGTCGTAGAGCGCGGCGCGGCGGGAGAGAATATGGCTGAGACCGTCCTCGTCCAGTTTTTCGGCGTCGGGTAGGGCAAAAAGCTGTTCGGCCATGTTGAGCAATGCCCGGCCATCGCCATCGGCCATGGCGCGCAGCATCACCCGGGCCTGTTGGGTGAGCGGGAGGGGCTGGGCAGTTTCCTGTTCGGCGCGGTGCAGCAGCAATTCCATCGCGGCGTCGTCCAGTCTTCGAAGGACCAGGACCTGGCAGCGCGAGAGCAGCGCGCCGTTCAAGGCGAAGGAGGGGTTTTCCGTGGTGGCGCCGACCAGCACAATGGTGCCGGCTTCGACGACCGGGAGAAACGCATCCTGCTGGGCACGGTTGAAGCGGTGAATTTCGTCCACGAAAAGCAGGCTGGGGCGGCCGGCGCGTTTGAGCTTGGTGGCATCGTCGAATACGCGTTTGAGGTCCGCGACGCCGGAGAAGACCGCGGAGATTTGCGTGAAATGCAGATTGGCCCCGGCGGCCAGCAGGCGGGCGATGGTTGTCTTGCCGACGCCAGGCGGGCCCCAGAGAATGAGCGAGGCTAGTGAGCCGCGCGCGAGCATTCCCGTGAGACTGCCTTGCGGGCCGAGCAGATGCTCCTGGCCCACAATATCCGCCAGCGCGCGGGGCCGCAGGCGCTCGGCCAGAGGCTGGCCGGCCGTGGCTTGGACTATGGATTCCGGCGGGGCAAACAGATCGTCTTCGGCCATCCGCCTATTGTAGTCACGCCGGGCGGTTCAACCAAATTTGCGGGTGATCAGCACGGCGGCGGCAGCGGAGATTCCGGTCAGGATCGCGCCCCAGATCATGTCGATCACCGTCACGTTCACCGGCCAGTTGCGCATGATGGCGAGCGAGGTGAGGTCGTAGGTACCATAGGCGACCAGCCCGAAGACCGCGCCGCGGAGGGCGGCAATGCCCGCGCTGCCGGCGGCGAGGGCGGGGAGGGTGATGAGATAGGTGACCCCGGCGGCGTAGAGGAGATAGAAGATGATCGCCGCGGCGGCGACGGGCTGGGCTGCCATCAGCTGGCCGATGCCGGGTTTGTAAATTCGGCTGACCGAGAAGCTCAGCCAGGCACCGTCCAGCACCCCCATGACGACGAGCACGGCGATATAGGCGGTGATGATGATTCTCATTGCAGACTCCCTGTCGACTCGCATGATATGTAACCATGGCCGAACAAAATCCAACCGGGTATTTCAACCAGGGATGCAGCGGATGCAGCGATGAGCGAGCTAATGAGCGACCGGGGCGTCCTCGAGGTTGAAGCTTTGCCGTTCTGGACGGGGCCGATCCAAGTCTGGCCGATTACCGGCGGGATTACCAACCGCAATTACGGGGTGCAGCAGGCGGATGGACAGCGTTTTGTCGTGCGGCTGGGGCAGGACCTGCCGTTGCACGGAGTGATGCGTTTCAACGAGCAGACGGCGGCCAAGGCGGCGGCAAAAGCCGGGATTTCACCGAAAATTTATTATACCGCGCCGGGGGTGATGGTAAGTCGGCTACTGCCGGGGCGGACGCTGACCTCCGATGAAATTCGCCAGCCGGACAATCTTTCCCGCATTATCGCACTCATCCAGCGGTGCCATCGCGGCATGGCCACCTACTTGCACGGGCCGCTGCTGGCGTTTTGGGTATTCCATGTCAACCGGTCCTATCTCACCACGCTCGCCAAATGCACCTGCGCCATCACCGATGATCTGCCCCGGCTTTCCGCGTTGAACGAGGCGCTGGAGCGGCGCGTGGGGAAGGTGGACGTTGTATTCGGCCATAATGATCTGCTGGCAGCGAATATTTTCGACGATGGCGCCCGACTCTGGTTGCTGGACTGGGATTATGCCGGGTTCAACACGCCGTTATTCGATCTGGCCAATCTTTCCTCCAATAACGGGTTTTTCGCGGAGGATGACGCGTATCTGCTGGAGAGCTATCTGGGCGAACAGCCCGATTCAGGGGTTTATGAGTCTTTCCACGCGCTGAAATGCGCGTCGCTACTGCGCGAGACGCTGTGGAGCGCCGTTTCCGAGGAGTCTTCCAATATCGCCTTCGATTATGCCGGGTATACGCGGGATAATCTGGGCCGGCTGGAGGTCGCGCTCGCGGAACTTGGTTGAAGCAAGCGGACAAAGGGCTTATATCTGGTTGATGGCAAATTCAAACGGTCCCGTCATCGACATGACGCCGGACGGCGCGTTTATCGAGCCCCCCAAACCCACGCTTGGCACGATACTGGTGCGCCTCGCGGCCTTCGCAGTGTTTTTATGCGTGGGCGCGGTGCTGTTCTGGACGGCTTTGTTCGTGATTCCCTTGCTGCTGGTGCTCGGCGCGGTGGGATATTTTGTGG
>Ga0302193_10000299_pt1 | contig 44568 bp, 40 predicted proteins | sample II_Bog_E3_3_FD_200228 | JGI IMG/M metagenome (GOLD analysis project Ga0302193, IMG submission 200228) | Peat permafrost microbial communities from Stordalen Mire near Abisko, Sweden - II_Bog_E3_3 | ecosystem: Environmental > Terrestrial > Soil > Wetlands > Peat | place: Sweden: Abisko...
CGACTATCCATCATGGCCCGGGGAGCTTTACTCTCCACCAGGAGGCCGGATATACGGATGCAGTTGCACCTCTTCGCCAGACGACCTCAAATGCTTGCAATACGGGGGGAGTCCATATACGGATGAATCCCGGAGCGCCGCTGCGTCAGACAGACTACTCCCCGGACTCCGCTACGCTCCATCCAGGCTACGGGCCCTATAGCCTCCCTTTCAGCACCGCTTCCAGCTTGACCAGGTCAGCCGCAAACGCCCGTATGCCCTCGGCCAGCTTTTCGGTGGCCATGGCGTCCTGGTTCATCTGCCAGCGGAAGGTCTTTTCATCCAGCACGGGCAAGGCCTTGCTGCCGCTGACCCGTTCCGGGTCCAGCTGACGGGGTAGCGGCTGGGAACTGGCGGCCAGCTCGTCGAGCAGGGCAGGGCTGATAGTGAGCTTGTCACAGCCCGCCAGTTCGGCAATCTCTCCGGTGTTGCGGAAGCTGGCGCCCATTACTACGGTGGCAGCACCCGTACTCTTGTAATAGTCGTAAATCGCCTTGACCGAGACCACGCCGGGGTCTTCCACCGGGCTGAAGTCGCGACCCTCGCTTTTCTTGTACCAGTCGAGAATGCGCCCGACAAAGGGTGAAATGAGGGTCACACGGGCTTCGGCACAGGCCTGGGCCTGGGCAAAGCTGAACAACAGGGTCAGGTTGCAGTGTATGCCTTCGAGTTCCAGCAACTCGGCAGCACGAATACCCTCCCAGGTGCTGGCAATCTTGATCAGTACCCGCTCGCGGCCTATGCCCCGGCTTTCATAGCGTTTGATGAGCTGGCGGGCGGTGAGCACAGTCGCCATGGTGTCGAAGGAGAGGCGGGCGTCCACCTCGGTCGAGATCAGGCCGGGAATGTGCTTGAGTATTTCGGCGCCAAAGCCCACGGCGATTTCCTGCACCGCCACATCCAGCAGCGCGCTGGCGCCGCTGCGGCGGGCACGGTCGAGGCCGTCCTCTATAATGTGGGCGTATTCGGCCTGCCCGGCGGCCTTGAAGATCAGGGAGGGGTTGGTGGTGGCGTCCACCGGTTGCAAACGGGCGATGCTGGCGATATCGCCGGTATCGGCTACCACGGTGGTGACTTGCTTCAGTTGGTCCAGCTGTGTGCTCATGCTTCAATTCCTGCAAAACGGGCCGCCTGAATGACGACTTCGGTTCCCGAGCCTTTTATGTGCGCGTTCTCACTGATGTGTTGCCGCCAGCGCCGGGCGCCAGGCTGGCCCTGGAACAGGCCCAGGATATGCCGGGTCATCTGGCTCAGGGGGCAGCCTGCTACCAGCTCCGCCTCCATGAAGTGCAGGTAGCGGGCCAGTATCTCTCCCCGCGTCGGCAGCTCCTCCATGCCAAACAGGGGTAGGGCCTCCGCCAGGATATAGGGGTTGTGGTAGGCCTCACGGCCTATCATCGCGCCATCGAGGTGCTCCCAGTGCCTGCTGACATCAGCCACGGTTTTGATGCCGCCGTTGATGTGTATTTCCAGCTCCGGTAGCTCCCGCTTCAGGCGGTAGACCTCGTCATAGCGCAGCGGCGGTACTTCCCGGTTTTCCTTGGGGCTAAGCCCGGCCAGTATCGCGATACGGGCATGCACAATAAAGGTCTTGCAGCCGGTACCAGCGACTTTGGCGACGAAATCGCGCATATGCTCGTAAGAGTCAAATTCGTCGATACCAATACGGTGCTTTACGGTGACGGGTATCGTTACCGCCGCCTGCATGGCTGCCACGCATTCCGCCACCAGAGCTGGCTCCGCCATCAGGCAGGCGCCGATACGGCCTTGCTGTACCCGGTCGGATGGGCAGCCCACGTTAAGGTTCACCTCATCATAGCCTTCGTCCGCAGCCATGCGCGTGCATTGCGCCAGCTCCGCAGGATCGGAGCCGCCCAATTGCAGGGCGACCGGGTGCTCGGCTGCGTCGAAGCGGAGAAAGCGCGTGGCACGGCCATGAAGCAGGGCGCCGGTGGTAACCATTTCGGTATAGAGGCGCACATGGGGATTAAACAGGCGCAGAAAATACCGGTCGTGCCGGTCTGTCCACTCCATCATGGGGGCGACGGATAGTACCTTGGGAAAGCAGGGGAGTGACAGGTATTCCGGCATGGCAGAACCAGCGCTCCGTGAAGAGGCATAATACGTTGCCGATGTACTGGTTTGGGTCACGATTGCCGCGTGGCACCAGTGAGCCAGACAGGCCAGCAGCAAGGAAAGGTGTGCCCGGGACCGGGGTCGAACCGGTACGGCCGTTGCCAGCCGAGGGATTTTAAGTCCCTTGTGTCTACCTGTTTCACCACCCGGGCGTGGAGGCATTCTCACTGCCTGCCCTGACCGGAGTCCCGGCGCCTGGCGTGGGCAGGGCGCGATTCTACAAAGAAAGCACACATCCATCAAATGCTTACCGCAAAAATGCAGCCGTGTGCCCCTGGAAGAGGCCCGACCCTGGAAGCGCATGTCTTCACGGGATAAGTCGTCGCACGTCCCTGCGACGGCCTTTGCCATCAACACACCTGGTCTGGAACAAGTCAACAAGACCGCGAATGTGCTGAATCTGGCCTTGCTTCGTCGGGAATCCGGAATTGGCTGGATTAGATGGAAAAACTTGCTATCATTAAAAGCAGAAGTGCCAGCACGGGTGTCTGCTTCCTGAGAGGGGCGCGGCCCGGTTGTCATAAATCCGCTATTTCTCGTCAAAAATGACCTGCAGGGTGAAGGTAGTTCACCACGGGATCCAGGGATTGGATATATCTGCGACGGTGTCGCGTCATGTCCCTTCCTTTTTCGTTCAAGTGGCCCATGCTGTTCGGCATTTGCATGTGGGCCGGGGTGTATTTGCCTGCAAAGGCTTGTATTCGTCGTGCTGGCAGGCCGTGAGCATGGGCGCCGTTGAAATGGTAGAAATGCATTTGCGTGGACAGGAATGCTGGTCTATGCTGAATTCGTTTCATGCTTTTGATCGGTGTGTATTGGTAAAGTCAGTACGTTGCTGATTTTGCACCAGTAGTGCGCAGGTACAGCTGGCAGTTGTTGATGGCGCAATGTTGCAGTGCAATGACCGTGCGAGCAAGATTCTCAAAAATGAGTACTGCCCCGAGGTTGGTGTCTGTGGCAATATGCGCGCAGCGCAGCCGGACTAAAGCCTCGCCTGTCGACGCTTTTCACTTTCGAGGTGGCCAAGGCCACGATGTTCGACATGCGGTTTTACTGGCTGTATCTTGAACGCGGAGCCTTGTCCAGCGGGTAAATTGCCCGGGCTCATTGGTGTTGCGCGCAGGTTTCCGGTGGCACCGGGTGGGTTCGCCATCGGATGATGGTTTAATAAGCTTCCTGAAAGGTTGCAACGCCTTCGTGGTAATGGCAGCATCGGGGGCTTGAAAAGAATGGAAAAGACTATTGGACTGAATCTTGCTTGGTTTTTGGCAAGACGTTTTGGTACCATCGCGAAAATGCCTCAGGCGGGCACCCACTCCAGGGATTTGCGGCGGGTTTAACGTAGCTGAATTGCAATGTTTTATATTTTATTATGCAAAAAGGAGGCATCGTGAAAAAATCGGGACTTAGTACGGCAATGCTGGTGGCGCTGGTTGGCGGTGGACTGGCCGGATGCTCTCACAATTGCTATGACAGAGGCGAGGGCTGCTTCAGTGGCAGCTCCTCGGCTGAGACTACCGGCAAGGTTGTTGACGGTTATGTGGCCAACGCCAACGTGTATCTGGCCAACGCTGACGGCTCTTGCAGCACTACCGTTGCCGGGACTACGGATGCCAAGGGTAACTTTACCCTTAGTGTGGCCGATCCGAACGGCATTTGTGCGAGTGGCGGTACAGACACCTCGACCAATCAGCCGTTGGTTGGTACCTTGAAGGCGCCGGCTGGCTCTTCGGTGGTGACGCCGCTGACTACCATGTACGCAGCAGCACTGGCTGCCAATCCTGGCTTGAGCGAGTCGTCCTTTGCCACCAGCCTTGGCTTGGGCGGGGTTAACTTGCTGAGTGCCGACCCTGAGGCGCCGGGTGCTCCCGCAAACCTGGAGCAGGTTGGCGCCTCCATCCAGGCACTGATAGCATCGATCGCCTTGAGTCTTGGTGGTGGTAATGCTGCAAACGCCAATGCCATTTACGCCAGTGTTGTCAGTGCGGTTCTCACGACCATTAGCAATTTGCCGGCAGGTACCACCCTGACGTCAATCGCCACCAGCGGCGGCTTCTCGAGCATTGCCACGTCTATTGCCACTACTGCGCAGACAAACGTGGCAGCGGCAGCGGCTGCCAATCCTAGCGATGCGGCCTTGGCGGCGGCAGCAACTGCTTCCGCTGCGGTTACTCCTGCAGAGCTTGCTACGGCTGCCAATAGTGCTGCCAGTTCTGCTTCCACCACCTCATCCTCCAATGCGCCCCCTCCCGCAGCGTTTAGTGAGCTGGCCAGCGTTTCGGCCAACGGTACTATTCAGGGTGCTGTTCCGGGTACTGGCTATGACTCCAGCCTGACCATTCACGGAGCCTTTACCAGTGTGAGCTTCGGGCTGACGACGGCTACAGGCAATGCTGTTCTGGCTGCTACCGGCTCAACATCCACCATCGCGGTTGTTCCTGCGACAGGTTCCAGCTCGCAGAATCTGACCGTCAGCATTCCGACTGACTGGGCTGAGTCTCCGACGACCAATGGCACGCTGACCCCCAGCGTGACAGCTGGCTCCCAGGTGACTGTGACCGGCACCAAGTCGGATGGTACTTCCGTAAGTGCTACGCTTGCGGCTGCTACTGTTACGGGTGATGGCACTCTGAGTACAAGCGCAGGAACCATTACGCTTAATCTCAGCCAGTTGTTGACTGACCTGGGCGGGGCTAACTCCAACTTCGCGTTGCTGGTTGGGTATAATGGTGGTACTGGCACCGCAGTAGGCAAGAGCTACGTCATAACGACCTCCTTGCCGGGTGTTGCTCTGAAGACGCTGGGGTCCACGACTGCTGCACCTGTCTCTACCTTTAGCTACACCACTGAAGTTACTTTTGACTAACTGACAGTGTCCCTGCACGCGGACTGGCGCTTTGCCTGTCCGTGTGCAGGGTTTTGTTATCTCCTCCTGTTTGCCTGGTTATCCCCAATGACAAAATACTGTGCCCGCATCGTGCTTCTGGCATGCGCTGTCGGCTGCCTGTCTGACTACGCGAAAGCCGCTCCCCTGGATGATCTGCTGACGGCTGACACGCCTGCCAAAGGTATGGTCAGGCTGGAGGGGGGCTATGATGCGGTCAACAATACGCTTGATGTGTTCAAGGTTCGCGCAAATGACCCGGTTTACGGCGGAACCGACGTAGGCAACTACAGCGGCGAGCATATTCTGGCTGGCTACGCACTCACAGATCGCTGGTGGGTCGATGGTGGCCTTTGGGATCGTCATATTACCTATCACAGCAACGTTGAAACCCTGCAAAGCTGGCAGGCGGCACTGCAGTACCGGTTTGCCGGTACACCCGACTCAGGCTCCAGCTATGGGCTGCGCCTGAGTGCCTGGGGTGACGGTGCCAGCGACCTGAACAAATCCTCGTCAACCACCTTGTTTGGCCAACAGTTAACCAGTGTGGATGTCAGCAATCCCTCCGACAGCCAGTTGCAGGCTGATTTATTGGGTAGCTGGAAACCTGCTGAGCACCTGGAGCTTGCTGCATTGGCGGGTGGGGGCGTCAGTTCGGTCAGCGTTGATGAGCTTGTAGCCGGCTACAATCACTGCCAGTACGACGTCAGCCTGAATGGCTCCTCCATTTCGGCCAGCGAGATTGGTCAGTGCACGATTACCAGTTTCACCATAACCCAGTCCGGTGGAACGGACTTGTCCAACTCCCTGTCATACAAGGCCAATTTCATGCATGTTGGCTTGAACTGGCGGTGGAATTATGCGCGCTGGACGGTCAAGGGCGGGTATTTGCAGGAAGCATTCAATCGTGAGGGCGTTGATACCGTTGTCACGCATTTTGGTGGTACCGCCTACAAACGCAACAACATTCTTGATGGCGATATTTCCTATCTGGTGGCCCATCATACCGATGTGTTTGTGCGGGCAGAAGTCATGAGCAACCAACTCCTGGGCGAGGTTCCGTTTGCCTACAATGCCTTTACTGCCAGCAAGTTCAACGGTAAGTATGGTTTGATGACCTTTGGCGTGCGCGCAACATTCTGACGATACGTTCAGCTGCTTTATCGAATGCATTGTCGGGCAGCACACATTGCCAATGTTCATGCTGACTTCCCGTGCTGAATTTTGAGAACTGCGTCACACAATTCATTCCTTCTTGAGTTCTCCCGCAGCCAATAGGTGCCAGACAGCTTCCTTTCCCGGCCGTCAATCAATTGCGCTTGCAAATACTCCGCGTTTTTTCAGGAGACTGCTAGACTGATGTGAGATTTGGCTTTTGAAATGGAGCAGGTGGTATCGTGAGAAGACCAGGATGGATGGCGACTATGGTGGTGGCGACAGCAGGCTTTGGGCTGGCCGGCTGTTTGTTCAGTGTTTCCACCAAGAATTGCGGCAATGATCCTGCGCTGTGCTCGGTTCCCAGTACCACCAGTATTTCAGGCAGGGTCGCTGACGGCTATGTTGCTTTTGCGGCAGTAACCCTTGACGTCAACGACGATCGCCTCTGCGAAGCCGGTGAGCCCACTACCCAGACCGACGCCAGCGGCAATTATTCTTTTAGTGCTGCCCTGGGCGTGCATATGGTGTGCGTGACCGGTGGCACCGACATTGCCACAGGTTTGCCGCTGGTTGGCACCTTGCTGGCCCCGCCGGGGGCGACAGTGGTATCTCCGCTGACCAACCTGGTTATGGCGCAACTCAATGCAGCCACTCCCCCGGTGGCGGGTGTCAGTTCTCCAGTTGATCAAGCCGGTGCCTTTTCAGCGGCGGATGCCCTGGCCAGTCAGCTTGGCATCAGCGGTGTGGGTAGCCTGCTGACCACCGACCCTGTCACCAATCCTGCCTTGTTGCAAACCACGGCAGCCATTCAGACCATGATGGTGCAAACCGTATCCCTGCTGCAGGCTACGGGCGGTGATGATACCGACGAGGCCGGCAGCGCGAACACGAATGAGCTTTATGCCGATGCTGCCACTGACCTCGGCAGTATTGTGAAAGCCTTGCAGATACCGCTCAGTGGTTCCAATCCTGGCGGGCTCGCCAATGCGCTGCTGAGTGCAAGTACGAGCAGTGCCCAGGCTGATCCGGCCCTGGCGGGGTTGACAGGCCTTACGGGTATCAGCCCCGCCAGCGTGGCGGCATTTGCCGGGCCAACCCTGGCGGCCATGACCAACAAGGTCGCTGGCGCCACCACCTCATCCATCCTGTCTCCCGGTCCGAACAATATTGCTGCTCTTGAGCAATCCAATGTCGCGCTGGCGAACACGGTGGCTGATCTGGCCCCCCTATTGCTCACCAGTGAGGCCGATGTAGCCGGGCAGGATCTGGGCAGTATCGCAACAGCAGCGCTACCGGCCAACGCGCTGGGCGTTCCAATAGCGGCAGCATCGGACATTACCAGGCAGGCAGTCGCCAATACACTGGACACCAGCCTGCCAACAAGCACGGTTGCTGCCTTGGACATGGCCAATGTATTGAATGATATTACCCAGGTCAGTGCGGTCCGCATCAATTGCGGCACCGCAACCTGCGTACCGGGACCGCTGCTCAACAACAAGCCGCTGGTGAGCACTGAAGTCAGCAACGGGCCTTTCACCAACGTTATTTTGTCGCTCGCGCCGCCTGTAGGGTTTGCGGTCAAGGGCGGTACGCCATCGACACTGGAAGTGTCCGGGGCGCAGCCAATTTCCGGCTCGGAGCAGGACAGCAGCCTGTCAATTTCGGTCTATTCTCAAGTCGCCGGTAGTCCCCAGCACCTGGCCCTGTTCCTCGATCACATCGTTCTTTACCAGACCAATGCCCTGGCCTCGGGTGAAACGCCCTATACGGCAATAGTCGGGACGGTTCCAGCGACTGCCACGCTCAAGGTAACTGGCACAAGGAGTGACGGGACCGTGCTGACGGCAACCCTGAACGGTGCAGCCGCCGCGAGTGTTGTCCAGTTTGGCTCGCTGGTGTCCGCGGCCTCCACAACGAGTGATTTCAAGCTGGATATTTCGGCGCTGATCACCAGCCTGGGCCCGCTTGGGGGGCAAATAGGTCTTCTTTCTGATGTCAACAATGGTGAGGTGGGCAGTGGCAGGAGCTATGTGATCACTACCTCCTTCTCCGGCTTGAAGTTGTCTACCCTGTCGCCCGCAACGCCGGTACGCACCAACAGCTTTGCCGTGCAGGTATCGTTCTGACAATTCTGCCCCGGCCGGTAAACGTTGCCGGCCGGGGCAGCAGTCCCGAGTTCCCCGGTATTTGATTGGGTCGCGCAGGCGCTTGCCTGAACTTCCGGCCTGTCAAATGGCAGAGATCAGAAGCTTGCGGGTACCGTGTTCACAGCCCCCGCGCGCCAGACCCTCAGGTGGGTACTACCGCCGGCAGGAACGGCCGCCACGGCCTGCTCCAGGTCATCCACGCTGTTCACTACCTTGTCCCCGAATTGCAGGATCACATCACCCTGTTGCAGGCCTGTGTGCGCGGCAACGCTGCCGGGTAGTACACTGGTCACCAACAGGCCCTGGGGAGTGGGCAGACCCAGGATACGGGCAAAGGCTGGCTCCAGCGGCAGGTATTCAGCGCCAAAATGCAGCTTTACGCTGGCTACGCCTTGCGCTGCGGCCGTACTCATGGCCTTGTCAGACTCTTCCAGATAGTCGTGGATAAACACGGCAGGCAGGGCCACGATAATGCTTTCGCTTTTGCCCGCGAAGCTGATATTGGCGCCCTGACTGATGTGGTTTTGCAGGAAGGCGCGGCTCAGCCCCACATGAAAATGCTCAATGATATGCCCGCTGCCGGCGACATGCCGGTCCAGCGCCGCAAAGGGCAGGGCGCTGCCATCTGCATCGTGGGCGGAGTCAAAGTAGCGCCAGCCATCGCCACTGTAGACGACATCCAGGTAGCTCTCATCCCGGCCCAATATGCCGGTCAGGTAAGCGCTGGCATGGGATGAGTCGGTAAAAGTATGGCCAATGGAGGGTTCAAAGCTGCGGGTGGTCAGGCTGGTGAGCCTGGTGTCAGGGTCGGTGACGACATCGACCCTGACCGTGGTATCGGCATGAGCCATGCCGGCAAGCAGGCAGAGGGCTGGCAGTAAGCGTATTTTCATGATGTTCCGCGCGTTGGGCTGGGCGGCAGCGACGGCTGCCAGCGTACAGGCAGCAATGGTAGTCTGGATGCGCCAGCGAAGGAACTGCTTGCCCATGCCGGGAAGTTATTCAATGATGAAGGAGACGGGACTGTTGGCAAATAATGCAGGTAGTCAAGCAGAAACTACATGAGATTTACTGCTTATCCAATTGACTTCACTGGAAATAATACTTTTTGATGCGTAAATGGAGGCTGGGGTCGGAATCGAACCGGCGTACGCGGAGTTGCAGTCCGCTGCATGACCACTCTGCCACCCAGCCAGTGGTGCGGGTTTACGTCAAAGGAGGCGCATAATATCGGCCAAGGTTTGACTCGTCAAGGTAAGTGGCGGAATTACTTGATAAAAGCAGGCTGCCTGTTGGCGCCCTCTGATCCAGATAAAAATGGGCAAACATTTGCACAATCCGTCAGACTGACAAGTCAGGCCGCCAATACAACTATCGGACAAAAGTGCCGCCCGGCGGACCGGCAGCGCGGTCAGTACAGCCCAAACCCTGTATAAAACAGCGGTGGGGTAGGTATATTGCCAGTCGGACAAGCGCGTCACGCTCTTGACCTTCTACCTGTATGGGGCTTGTGGCGAGCCCGGATTAAGGGTAGTTTTTCCAGCGCAGCCAAGGGCTTGGCTGCGCTGTTTACGGTTGCGTCTGATGTCTGCCTGACAGGGCCGGGTCATGGCGGTGTTAATAATAAACATGGCGTGGCCGGTTTTGGCTTTTTTTGGGGTGCGGTGACGTATGTCCTGGGTTAATAATCTTTCTGTTCGGGTCAAGGTAATGGGTATCGCCACCCTGGCGATGCTGGGTTTTGTCAGTTATCTGGGCTGGAACTTCTACATGGCCCAGCAGGCCCGTAGCGAGCTGCAGGCCATCCAGTTCAACGACTTTCCCGCGCTCAAGCAGATCAACTCCGACAGTGTCGATGCTGCCAACATGCAGGAGATACTGGAATCGGCCATGCAGGAAAAGGACCTTGACCTGTTCAAGTCCGCGCAGAACCTGGCCGCCACCATCGACTCCAATATCCAGCAGGTCGCCAGGGTTGTGCCCGTTGGTGTAAAGCCGGATGCCGACGAGCTGCTCACCGATTTTCGCAATTACGACGCAGCCGCCGAGAAACTGACTACTGACACCATCGGCGGCAACCTGCCACCTGACCAGCAACAGGCCCGTCTGCAAGAGCTGAATACCCTGCGCAATGCCTTTGCCAACCAGCTTGAGGTCATCCGCAACAAACTCTATGGCGGTTTCAGCTCCAAGCTGGAGGATGTGCAGGCCCGCAGTGAATCGGCCTGGCAACTGGGCCTGGGCCTGGTGCTGAGCCTGCTTATCCTGATACTGACCAGCGTCGTCATCAGCCGCACCATTCTCAGGCCCCTGCAATACGCCATGGATGCCGCCAACAAGATCGCCAATGGTGACTGGGCCATTTCCATCGCCTATACCGGGCGCGACGAGCTGGGGCGCATGCTCAATGCCATCCAGCGCATGCGTGACCGCCTCAAGAGCCGTTTTGACGACGACCGGCGTGAGGAGCGCATCAAGACCATCATCGCCGAGTTGAGCACCCGTATGCGCGGGGACCTGACGGTGGAAGAGCTGGCTGACCACGTACTGACCTATCTGGTGCCGGCGCTCAACGCGCAGGTTGGGCTGTTCTATATCTTCCGCGACAACTCACTGCATCTGCTGGGCTCCTATGCCTATACCAGGCGCAAGAGCCTGGCCAACAAGTTTGCCCTGGGCGAATCGCTGGTGGGGCAGGCGGCGCTGGAAAAGAAACAGATCATGCTCACCGGCGTGCCGGACGACTACATCACCGTCAGCTCCGGCCTCGGCGACGCCGTGCCGCGCAATATCCTGGTGACACCCATCCTGCATGAGGGCGAGCTGCGCGCCGTGGTGGAAATAGGCTCGCTGCACAGCCTTGAAGCGGGCGACATGGAAATCCTCAATATTGCCGTCGACCACATCGCCATTGCGCTCACGTCCTCGCTGTCGCGCCTGCAACTGGGTGAAATGCTGCGCCAGACCCAGCAGCAGGCCGACCTCCTGCAAAAGCAGCAGGAAACCATGCAGAGCATCAACGAGGATCTGGAAGGGCAGGCCATCGCGCTCTCCGCATCAGAAATGAAGTTGCAGCAGCAGCAGGAGGAACTGCGTCGCGCCAACGAAGAGCTGGAGGAGCAAGCCCAGCAACTGCGGGCTTCGGAAGAAAGCCTGCAGGCCCAGCAGGAAGAGCTGCGTGTCATCAACGAAGAGCTGGAAGCGCAGGCCAAGCTGCTGGCCGAGCAGCGTAATGAATTGCTGGAAAAGAACGAACGCCTGAACGACTCCCAAGAAGTCCTGCAGGAAAAGACCCGGCAGCTGGAAATGTCCAGCAAATACAAATCGGAGTTCCTCTCAACCATGTCGCACGAGCTGCGCACGCCGCTCAACTCGATCCTTATCCTGTCCAACTCGCTGGCCGACAACAAGCCGGCCAACCTGACCGAGAAACAGATCGAGCACGCCAAGGTCATTCATTCCGCCGGGGCCGACCTGCTCTCGCTCATCAACGATATCCTCGACATTTCCAAGGTCGAGGAAGGCAAGATGGAGCTCGTGATCGAGTCCCTCGCGCTCACCGACCTGGCCGACCACTTGCGCCGCAATTTCGAGCACGTTGCCCAGCACAAGAATGTCGAGTTTGGTGTAGACCTGATGCCTGGCGTGCCCCATGCCATTTTCACTGACCGCCAGCGTCTTGAGCAGGTGCTGCGGAATTTCTTCTCGAATGCCTTCAAGTTTACCCCCCATGGCAGTGTGCGCCTGCGTATTGCTCTTGCGCCTACCGATGTACGCTTCAACCGTATCCAGCCCGCGCAGGGGCCCGTCCTGGCCCTGTCGGTTATCGACACTGGCATTGGCGTGCCCAAGGACAAGCAGCAGATCATTTTCGAAGCCTTCCAGCAGGTCGATGGCACCACCAGCCGCAAATACGGCGGCACCGGCCTCGGCCTCACCATTTCCCGCGAATTCAGCCACCTGCTGGGCGGCGAAGTACACCTTCACAGTGACGGTGAGGGCTTGGGTTCAACCTTTACCCTCTACCTGCCGGTAGGTACCGGCGAGGCCGCTGCCGATACCACGACGTTACAGCACGGCATGCCACCCGGCCGGGACATGCCGGCCGGCACCGCGCCGACGCCGGTATTGCGCCCCCAGGGCGGTGGACGCAAGACCTTGCTGATCATCGAAGATGACAACGATTTCTCCAATATCCTCTCCGAGTTGGCCGAGGAGTTTCATTTCCGTTCCCTGCAGGCCCATGACGGCGAGCGTGGCCTGGAAATGGCCAAGCAGTTGCGGCCTGACGCGGTCATCCTCGACATAGGTCTGCCGGGCATGGATGGCTGGGGCGTGCTGGAAGCACTCAAGGCCGACCCGCATACCCGCGATATTCCCGTGCACTGCTTCTCCGGCAAGGACGAAAGAGCCAAGGCGCTGAGCATGGGGGCGCTGGCCTATTACCGCAAGCCAGCTACCCCGGACCAGATCAAGGACGCCTTCTCCCGCATTGAGGAGCGCCTGGCACGGCATGTGCGCCGCTTGCTGGTGGTCGAAGACAACTCCGTGCAGCACAGCGCCATCCACGAGCTTTTTGACAACGGTCAGGTTGATGTCACCGTTTGCACCACCGGCCAGGAAGCGCTGGACATGCTCCGGCGCGAGACCTATGACTGCATGGTGCTCGACCTGTCCCTGCCCGATATCGACGGCTACTCCATGCTGGAGCACATCCACGAGGACGATGCCTATCCGGCACTGCCCGTTATTGTCTATACCGCACGTGACCTGACCCGTGAGCAGGAAGCGCGGCTGCGCAAATACGCCGATCGTATCATCCTGAAAACAGACCAGTCCTCCGAGCGCCTGCTGTCCGAGGCCTCCCTGTTCCTGCATTGGGTGGAAAGCGCCGACGGCGGCCCCGGCGGCAAGGCGCGGCCCGGCGAGATCAACGGCCATCGCGACGACGTCTTTGCCGGCAAACAGGTGCTGTTGGTGGATGACGACATGCGTAATATCTACGCCCTGTCGGCCAGCCTGGAGGAGTGGGGCTGCGAAATCCTGCTCGCCAACAATGGCCGCGAGAGCCTGGAGATGCTGGATGTGAACCCCGACACAGACATTGTGCTCATGGATATCATGATGCCAGAGATGGATGGCTACGAAGCCATGCAGAAGATTCGCACCGACGAGCGTTTCAAGAAACTGCCCATTCTGGCGCTGACGGCCAAGGCCATGCGTGATGATCGCGCCAAATGTATCGAAGCAGGGGCCAATGACTATATTTCCAAGCCGGTTGACATTGAAAAGCTGCAATCACTCATGCGGGTATGGCTGCAAAGACCATGATTGCTGATGAGAGTGATCTTTCGGTCGAGGAGATTGAGGTTCAACTCCTCCTGGAAGCGATCTACCAGAAGTACGGTTATGACTTTCGTTCCTATAGCCGGGCGTCACTGCGGCGGCGGGTAGAGCATCATGTCATGATGCAGTGCTACGCCAATGTATCGGCCCTGATACACGACATCCTGCACGACGGAGCGGCGTTTTCCAACCTGCTGTCGAGTCTGACCATCAATGTCACGGAGATGTTTCGCGACCCGGAGTTTTATCGTTCGTTTCGTACCCTGGTCGTGCCCATCCTGAAGACCTACCCGTTTATCAAGATATGGCATGCGGGTTGCTCGACAGGAGAGGAGATTTACTCCATGGCCATCGTGCTGATGGAGGAGGGTCTGTATGAGCGCAGCCAGATCTACGCCACCGACATTGACCGGGACGTGCTGGAAAAGGCCAAGCGGGGTATTTTCCCCCTGGCTGAGCTGCGCAAGTATACTGACAATTATGATCGTTCCGGGGGCAAGGGCACACTGTCAGATTATTATACGGCCAAGTATGACAATGTAATCATGGACCCCCGGCTGAAAAAAAACCTGATCTTTGCCGACCATGACCTGGCCACCGACCAGGTGTTTGGCGAAATGCAGGTGGTGTGCTGCCGCAACGTGCTGATCTATTTCAACCGCTTGTTGCAGAACCGGGTCTTGCAGTTGTTTCATGAAAGTCTGGATCTCGGGGGAATTCTTTGTCTCGGCTCCAAGGAAAGCCTGCGCTTTTCCTCCTGTGCGCAGACCTTTGATGTGCTGGATACCGAGCAGCGTATTTATCGGAAACGGGTATGAGAGCCTGCTCACCATCTTTATCGCAAGGTGGTGAACAGCCTCCAGGAACGTCCTCATCAGCCTTTATGCGAAGCGATAAGGCTGATGAAGATGCTTTGAGTGGCAGCGGTAAATCAGCGGGTGGCCGGCGGTGGGCCGGAGAGCAGGTGCAAACATGAGTAAAGACCAGAATATCCTGATCGTTGATGATCACCCCGAGAACCTGATCGCCCTGGAGGCGATTCTTGAGGACGTGGATTGCAGCCTGCTAAAGGCCCATTCCGGCAACGAGGCGCTGACGGTGCTGCTCAAGCACGAGGTCGCCCTGGTGCTGCTGGATGTGCAAATGCCCGGCATGGATGGTTTCGAAGTCGCAGAGCTCATGCGTCGCAGCAACCGGACCAGGATGGTGCCCATCATCTTCGTCACTGCTATCAGCAAGGAAGCCAAATACGTGGCACGTGGTTACAATGTGGGCGCTATTGACTATATGTTCAAACCACTGAACCCGGAGATATTGCAGCACAAGGCCCGGTTTTTCCTGGACCTCGACACGCAAAAGCGCCGCCTGGAAGAAAAGCTGCGCAAGAGCCAGGAATCGAAAGAGGCATTTCTGAGAGCCATGGGCGAAGGCTCGCAGCCGCCGCACTAGCGGAGCAATATGGTAGGTAGTTCGACGGGCAGGGATAAAAGCCATGCGTTCACGACAGCGCCGGTGGTTGCGCTATGAAGTCCTGGCTATCGGCTCCTCCTGGGGGGGCATTGAAGCATTGACCGAGCTGGTGGCGGCGTTGCCGGCGGATTTTCCGCTGGCCGTTATTGTCGTTCAGCATCAGCACCCGCATTCACGCAATGTCCTGGCCACTATACTGGGCCGGAGTGGAATGCTGCCGGTGAGTGACATTGAAGACAAGGATGAAATGCGCCCCGGCCATATCTATCTGGCCCCGGCAAATTACCATTTGCTGCTGGAGCGCGACAACAGCTTCTCCCTGAGCCTGGACGCGCACGTGCAGTTTTGCCGGCCTTCGGTGGATGTCAGTTTTGCCAGCGTGGCGGTGGCCCTTGGGTCTCGCGCCATGTGCCTGGTGCTGACGGGCGCCAATGAAGACGGTGCCGAAGGCCTGCGCCGTATAAAAGCGGCGGGCGGCTACACCATGGCCCAGGAGCCCTCCGACGCCGTTGCGCCAGCCATGCCGCGAGCGGCCATTGCTACCGGCTGTGTCGACGCCATTTTGCGGGTCGAGCAGGTAGTCCCGCATATATTGCATGTACTGGGTAAAGATCAGGGCAGGGTCTGATGACGTTTCACAGGTCGTGACAAGGCATGGCACAATGACGTGTAGTGACTCCGTCGGCAGCGCTTCAGGCGCTGTCTGTTCCACCCCCGGCAACACGAGGAGGGAGAAACGACATATGGCGCGATTTTGGCCAGCAATCCGTCGCGGCAGCCTGCAAGCGCTCCCGGCGCTCTCGGGCACTCACCCCATCCATGGGGATCGGACTGTAAAGCCCTCCAAAGGGGGCTTACGCATTGCGGCGTCTTTCGTCGCTCGGGCGCGTAAAGTACACTACGCTCCTCATTCCCTGCACTGGGGCTTTGCAGTCTCCGGCGCCACGACCAATGAAATGTCAGCAGACCCTACATAATGCAGAATATTCTTATCGTCGATGACAAGGATGAAAACCTGTGTGCGCTGGCGACGCTGCTGGAGCAGCCTGGCCTGGGCCTGCTGAAAGCTGCGAATGGCAATGATGCCTTGCGCCTGCTGCTCAAGAATGACGTTGCCCTGGTACTGCTGGACGTGAAAATGCCCGGCATGAACGGCTTTGAAATGGCCGAAATCATGCGCCGCAACAAGAAAACACAGACGATTCCCATCATCTTTGTCAGCGCCAACGACACCAAACCCTTCATGTTCCGGGGCTACGAAGTGGGCGCAGTAGACTTCCTGGCCAAGCCGCTGGATCGCAACGCCCTGCAAGGCAAGGTCAAAGTCTTGCTGGAGCTGGATCGTCAACGACGCGAGCTGGAAATCCAGCTCGATGAAGTGCGCCGCCAGCAGCAGCAGAACTGGAAACTGCTGTCGGCTCTGGGCGACGGGCTGGTGGCCGTGGATGCCGGTGGCGAAATTACCTTTGCCAACCCGGCCATGAACCAGCTGTTTGGTCTGGACCCCCAGGTAATCACCGAGCGCAACCTGGGTGACATTCTCGTCCAGAGTGCCAATGGCTCGACAACCCCCTGGTTGAGTTCCGATATTTTCCTCAGCAGCAGCAAGGGCGAGCGGTTGAACCGCGATAGCGGTTTTTTTGTGAAGACCCCCAAGGAGCTGGTGCCTGCCAGTATATCCTCGGCCCCGGTCCATGATTCCGAAGGCGTCTATGCCGGTGCGGTATTCACCCTGCGTGTATCGGCCAATGAGCGCGCCAAGGCTGATGTGCTCGAAGAACTGGCCAAGAAGGGGCGGCGCCAGTCACGCAAGAAAATGTCCACTGTCCTGCGCATGTTTGAGCGCACTACCGGCACCAATCTCGGTCGGCTGGCGAATATTTCCCTGGAAGGCTTCAAGCTGATTTCGCGCAATGTCGTTCCCGAAGGCACGCGTTACCAGATTTCCATGGTATTGCCAGAGACCATCGCCGGCAGCAATACGCTCAGCTTTGACTGTGTGGCGGTGTGGTGCCGCCCACGTACCGAGCATCCGCAGGAAAACAGTGCCGGGTTCCGTATTGCGCGCATTGGCGACAACGACCTCAAGGTACTGACACAGCTTATTGAGCGGTATTAGAGTCTGTTACAGGTGGCGGGTTGCTGATGCTGATGGGCATCGGCGCCGTACCGCTACCGGTGTTGATGCCAATCTGCTTGAAGGGTAACTCCACGCCGGCTTCGTCGAAGGTCTTCTTTACGGCCTCCAGAAGGCTGTCTTTCAGGTCCAGGAAATTTTCCTGTCGCACCCACACATAAAACATCAGATCCACGGTTGAGGCGCCAAAGTCCTGCAGGATAACCTGCGGGCGGGGCTCATCCATCGATAGCGGATGGCGGTCGGCCACCTGCAAGAGCAATTGCCGCACGTTATGAATGTCTTCCTTGTAGGCTACGCCAATGGGGAGGCTGAGGCGGCGGATGGGAAAACGGGTGAGATTGGTGAGCTGGGACTTGATCAGGGTTTCATTGGGAATGCGCACAAAAAGATTGTCGGCAGTGCGCAGCTTGACCGCCATCAGGTCGATGGACAGCACTTCGCCAGAGGTGGAATCAACCTGGATGTAGTCACCCACGCTGAACGGCCCCTCACCGATCAGGAAAAGGCCGCTGATCAGGTTCGAGGCGGATGTCTGCGAGGCAAAGCCGATGGCCACCGACAGAATCCCGGCCGCGCCCAGCAGCACCGACAACTGGAAGCCCATTTCACGCAAGGCACTGATGACGAACAAGGTCATCATGCTGTAGAACAGCATGCGCCGCCACACCAGCAACTGGTGTGCCGTCAGCCGGTGCTGCATGGCGCGAACAAAGGCATTGCCCAGCAGGCGTGACAACAAAAAACCCAAAATGAAGATCAGGCCACCATCAACATAGCCAGCAGCTTTCTGGCTCATGAGATAGGCGTTCATGGAGAGTACCGACGCGAACATGTCTGCCACCTTAGAGCCCGTTTACTGTCTTTATCGCCCTGCGCCGGGATCCCGTTTTTCGCTGGGCAAGGCAGGAGTCGCGCGGTTTGGTTATTCCAGACAAGCGGCTACTAACGCCGCCATGCGGAAAATGGGGCCCAGCCCGGAGGGTTTCCCCCTCAGGCGAGGCCATACAGCGTTGCAAGCCTTGCCTGGCTTCGCCTGAGGGGGAAACGCAGGGCGATAAAGACATTAAACAGGCTCTCAAAAGAAATTGTCAAAAATACGGAAGAGCGTGTGGTCGCTGCCGCTGACGCGTGCTGGCGTCAGCAACTCCACACTGCCCGCCAGCGCATTGATGGACGCTTCAATACGAATCCGGGGCGGGGCGATGCCGGGCTCTTTCAATACGTGAAGTGAAGGCGTCCACAGGCGGCCGTTCTCGGCGGCATAGACCGGCAAGTAAGGTACCGGGATATTGATACGCTCGACCGGCAGGGTAGCGCTACCGTTATTGCACACCGTGATGGGCGTGACAGCGCGAAAAGGGCGGGGTGGAAACTGCGTGAGATCGGTGCGGCCCAACACGCGGGTGGCGTAGCAGACCTGTCCCTGTATGGTCGAGCGCCCGAACCAGGTATCAGTGGGCCGGAACACGGGAATATCCAGCAGCGGAGTTTCGCGCCCCTCGGCATAGCAAGCCACCCATACGGGTGTGCCGACATAGAGGGTAATTTCCTGCCCGCTGGCGATAAAGATGGGGTGCACCGGCTTTACCACCACCGAGCGGTCGGCCAGGCGCGGCATCAGGTACAAGGCACTGGTAGTCTGCTTGAAGAAATAGCGGGCAACATTGCCATCCACCGGCATCTCGCTATCCAGGACCGACCAGTTTTGCTGGTCTTCGTGCTGGCCGGACTGGCGCAGGGTCTGGAAGCGCCATTCGCGGGCGGAGCGGGTCGCCCACAAGTCCAGACCGGCCATGTGCCAGCCCCGGTTCTGCTCCGGTTCGAAGTCTGATCGCCCCCACCATACCGGCGTCGTATACGCCATCGCCGTCATTGTGTGCCTCACCCTGCAAAAGAGCCCGGATTATGCCGGGTAGCGTCAATTTTATCATGGGGCTTTTGTATTTTCTGGTTACGGTGTTGGCATTGAGAGCCCCGGACGCTTCCAGTAGACTCCATGTCCTTTCGAGAGACGAGCCTGCCTGCCATGTCTGACGCCACTGCTACCGATACCAGCCTTTCCCCCCGGCTGGATCGCTTTGCCTATGGCTTTGCCAAACGCCACGGCGTTATCGTCGAGCAGACGCCGGGGCAGGGCACCCAGGTGATCCTGCACCGCCCCGGCCTCAAGCTGAGCAGCCTCGCCGAGGCGCGGCGCGTGTTGGGCGTGCCAGTCAGCTTGAAAGAGCTGTCGGTAGACAGCTTCAACGAGGCCCTGGCGCGGGCCTACCAGAGCGACTCCAGCGAATCCATGCAGATGGTCGAGGGCATTGGCGAGCACATGGATCTCGCCAGCCTGGCCGACATGGTGCCGGAAACCGAAGATCTCATGGAGCAGGAGGACGATGCGCCCATCATCCGCCTCATCAATGCCCTCCTGACCGAGGCCATTCGCGAGAACGCCTCCGACATTCACGTCGAAACCTATGAAAAGCGCCTGAGCGTGCGCCTGCGCGTGGATGGCGTGCTGCGCGAGATCGTGCAGCCCCGGCGCGAACTGGCGCCCCTGCTGGTGTCGCGTATCAAGGTCATGGCCCGCCTCGACATCGCCGAAAAGCGCGTACCGCAGGACGGCCGTATTTCCCTGAAAATCGCCGGGCGCGAAGTCGACGTGCGCGTGTCCACCATGCCCTCCAGCAATGGCGAGCGCGTGGTGCTGCGTCTGCTCGACAAGCAGGCGGGCCGGCTCAACCTGGCCCTGCTGGGCATGGCGCCGCGTGATCACAAGGCCATGCAGAACCTTATCCAGAAGCCCCACGGCATCATTCTCGTGACCGGGCCAACCGGTTCGGGCAAGACCACCACGCTCTATGCCGGCCTGACCGAGCTGAATGACAAGTCGCGCAATATCCTGACCGTCGAAGACCCCATCGAGTACCAGCTGGAAGGCGTCGGCCAGACCCAGGTCAACAACAAGGTGGAAATGACCTTTGCCCGCGGCCTGCGTGCCATCCTGCGCCAGGACCCGGACGTGGTGATGGTTGGGGAAATCCGTGACCTCGAAACCGCTGAAATTGCCGTGCAGGCGTCATTGACCGGTCATCTGGTGCTGTCAACCTTGCACACCAACTCGGCCGTGGGTGCCGTTACGCGTCTGCACGACATGGGCATCGAGCCCTTCCTGCTGTCTTCTTCCCTGCTGGGGGTGTTGGCCCAGCGACTGGTGCGTGTACTTTGTAGCGATTGCCGCGAACCGCGTCCGGCCGATGCCAGCGAGTGTGCCTTGCTCAATGCCAACGCCGCCAATCCGCCCACCATTTACCATGCACGTGGCTGCCCGACCTGCAACCAGCTGGGCTATCGGGGCCGTACCGGTATTTATGAAGTGATTGCGGTAGACGAGGAATTACGTCGGCTGATACACAGCAATGTGAGCGAGCAGGATCTCGAAACCCATGCCCGCCGCCATGGCCCCAGCATTCGTGCTGACGGCATGCGCAAGGTGCTGGAAGGCGCGACCACTCTTGAAGAAGTACTGCGCGTCACACGTGAGGATTAGGGAACAGAATGCCGGCTTTCGAGTACCTCTGTGTTGATACCAACGGCCGCCGACAAAAAGGGGTGCTGGAAGGCGACAGTGTGCGCCAGATTCGCCAACAGCTGCGTGAAAAGGGCTGGCTGCCGGTTACCGTGGAACCGGCGGCGCGCGAGCACCAGGAAAGCCGCAAGGGCGGTGGCAGCTTTTTCAAGCGTGGCATCAGTGCCTATGAGCTGGCGCTCGTTACCCGCCAGCTGGCGACCCTGATACAGGCCGGCATCCCCGTGGAAGAGGCCCTGCGTGCCGTGTCGAAGCAAAGTGACCGCCCGGCCCTGCAAAGCCTGATGCTGGCGGTGCGCGGGCGGGTCATCGAAGGCTATACCCTGGCGCAGAGCTTCTCTGAATTTCCCCATGCCTTTCCCGACCTGTACCGGGCCACCGTGTCGGCCGGCGAAAAGTCGGGTCATATCGACCTCGTGCTGCAACAGCTGGCTGACTATACCGAGTCGCGCTACGACACCCAGCGCAAGGTGCAGGGCGCCCTGATCTACCCGATCATCCTGACCGTGCTGGCCACCCTGATCGTGTTTGGCATGCTCACCTACGTGGTGCCGGACATCGTCAAGGTGTTCACCAATTCCCACCACGCGCTGCCCCTGCTGACCCGTGGCCTGATTGCCGTCAGCGGCTTCATGAAAGCCTATGGCGCCTTCCTGTTTTTCGGCATCGTGGCGGCGGTATTCCTGTTTCGCCGCGCCATGCGCCGCGAAGCGTTCAGCTACCGGGTGCAGGCCTGGCAGCTGCGGTTGCCGCTGGTGGGGCGGCTGATCAAGGGCAATAATGCTGCCCGTTTTGCCAGCACCTTGAGCATTCTCAACAAGAGTGGCGTGCCGCTGGTGGACGCCCTCAAGATTGCCGCCGAGGTTAGCTCCAGCTGGCTGATCCGCGACGCCATCCGCGAGGCGGCCATGAAGGTCACCGAGGGTGGCAGCCTGAGCAAATCACTGGAAGCCTGCGGCTACTTCCCACCCATGATGATGCAGATGATCGCCAGCGGTGAGTCCAGCGGCGAGTTGGACGAAATGCTGACGCGTGCCGCCACCATGCAGGAAAAGGAACTGACTGTGCTCATTACCACGCTCGTTGGCCTGTTCGAGCCGATGATGCTGCTGGTGATGGCGGGAGTGGTGTTGATTATCGTGATGGCCATCATGCTGCCCATCATGAGCATGAACAATCTGGTGAAATAGCGGTGCCTGTTTTCCGCTTTTGTATTTGATGAAGAGGTTTTTACCATGCGTAGCAAGAATATCATCCAGAAAGGCTTCACCCTGATCGAGGTCATGGTGGTGGTGGTGATCCTGGGCATCCTGGCGGCCATCGTGGTGCCGAATGTGATCGGCCGCGACGACGAGGCCCGCGTCAAGGCGACCAAGGTCGACCTGTCGCGCATCGCCAGTGCGCTGGACCAGTACAAGCTCGACAACCACAAATACCCCACGACCGAAGAAGGCCTGGCTGCCTTGCAGAAGAAACCTGCGTCAGCCAAGGTGTTCCCGGATGGTGGCTATATGCAGGGCAGCATCGACGACCCCTGGGGTAATCCTTTCCAGTATGTGTCGCCGGGCTCCAATGGTCGGCCCTACGATATTTACTCCTTCGGTGCCGATGGCCAGGAAGGTGGTGACGGCCTTAATGCCGACATCTACCCCAACTAATGATGCCCACTGTAAATCCTCGCAAAACCGGCCGGGGGCAAAAGCCCTGGTCGCGGGGGTTTACGCTGATCGAGCTGCTGGTGGTGATCGTCATTGTCGGCATTCTCGCCTCCGTGGTGGTGTTCTACATGGATCCCAACAGCCCCGAACGGGCGGTTGACTCCGAGATGGACCGGCTCATCACGGTGGTAGGCTCGGCCTCCGATGAAGCCATCGCCGAAAACCGCGAGCTGGGGCTGAAAGTAGACACCGACAGCTACCGCTTTCTGGTGTTCGACGACGCCACCCAGACCTGGCAGCCCTATACGGCCGACGACAGCTTCAAGGTACATACCCTGCCCGATGGCCTGCACATCCAGCTCATGACCGAAAACCGCACTCTGCTGCCGCGTAGCGCGCAGGCCCTGGCCGCCAGCAAGCTGGAGCCCGACGTCTTGCTGCTGTCGAGCGGGGAGAGCAGCAACGCCATTATCGAGCTGAATGCCGACAACGACAGCGAGGCCACCCAGCGCCTGCTGATTGATACGATGGCCAATATCAAGCGCGAAATCGGAGCGACCGGTGGTGTTTAAACTTCGCGCCCACACCGTCGGTTTTACCCTGCTTGAGGTGCTGGTGGCGATGGCTATCTTCGCCGTAGCGGCCATTGCCTTGCTCAACGCCGGGCGCGACCAGATCCAGAGCAGCGGCTACCTGGAAAACAAGACCTTTGCGCATTGGGTGGCCATGAACCAGATTGCCGAAATCCAGGCCGCTGGCACGCTGCCCGATGTTGGCACGGGTGACGCCACCGTGACCCTGGGCGGGAGCGACTGGAAGGTGGTGACCCTGGTGGAGAACACGCCGGTAGCCAACGTGCGCCGGCTCACGGTGGATGTCTCCCCGGCCCCGGCCGACTTTGGTGAAACAACCTCGGTGGTGGATTCCCTCACCGCTTTTGTGGGCAAAGAATCCAGCACGGGGGTGTCGAGTGCAACGACCACGCCCTGATGGTTTTACCCTGCTGGAGCTGCTGGTGGCCATGGCCATTCTGGCAGTGATCGGCATTGCCTCCTACAAGCTGCTGGCCAGTACCATTTCCACGCGTGACTCGGCCAGCAGCCACGACCTTAACCTGCTGCAGTTGCAGAAGGCCATGCAGGCCATGCAGCGCGATGTCGAGCAGACGGTGCCGCGGCCCATCCGCGACGAATTCGGGGACTCACAGCCGGCCCTGTATTTCCCGCAGAACAACGTCATTGAGCTGACCCGCACCGGCTGGCGCAACCCCATAGCGGAGTCGCGCAGCGAGCTGGTGCGGGTGCGCTATATCCTGGAGGCGGGGCATTTGCGCCGCTACCAGTGGAGCGCGCTGGACCGTCTGCAAGGCAGCCAGCCACAGGTGGTGGACCTGCTGGAGCACGTTGACAATTTTCAGGTGCGGGCCATGGACAGCAACGGTGTGTGGAGCACCGAATGGCCAGAGGCGGCGGCCCAGGTCCAGGCCCAGCAAAACCTGGGCCTTACGCCGCTGCCACGCGCCATCGAAGTGAGTTTTACCGAGGCTCCCTATGGCGAAGTGCGGCGGGTGTTCCTCATCGTGGACGGAGACGCGCTTGCGCAAACAGCTCAATCAGGCCAGTAAGGGCCAGAACCGGCGAGGGCAGGGCGGTATTGCCCTGCTCATGGTGCTGGTCATTGTCGCCATTACCACCATCCTGACCGTGGGCATGATCAGCAACCAGCAACAGGTGCTGCGCCGCGCCGGCTCGCTTTTTGACCAGGATCAAGCGCGGCTGTATGCCCTGGGCGCAGAAGACTTTGCCAGGGAACTGATTCGCAACGACACCCAGCAAGACAAGCAAAGCTCCAATCCCCGCGACACCCTGGCCGAGGATTGGGCGCAGCCGCTGCCGCCGTTTCCGGTGCCGGGAGGCGTGATAATGGCGCGTATGACCGATGCCCAGTCGCGTTTCAACCTCAACCTGCTGGTGCAAAATGGCACCGTCAACCAGCCTGCGGTAGAGTTTCTCAAGCGCCTGCTGACTAACCTCGCGTTGCCGCAGACACTGGTGAGCCCGCTCATCGACTGGGAAGACAGCGACAGCAACCCGGTTGACTCAGACGGCGCTGAAGATGACTACTACTCGCGCATGACGCCGCCTTACCGGGCTGCCAATGGTCCATTGGTCAGCATTTCCGAGCTGTACCTGATCCGTGGCTTTACGCCGGACTATGTCAAGGCTCTGAGTCCCTACGTGACGGCCTTGCCGGGCAATACGCCCATGAATGTCAATACCATGGGGCCGGTGCTGATCGGCGCGCTGGTGGACGGCCTGTCGCCGACGGCGGGCGATGAAATGCTGCACAACCGGCCAGTGGACGGCTACAAGACGGTGGACGATTTCCTGGGCGGGCCGTCTTTCAACGCCATCAGCGCAGTGCAACGCAGTGACTTGCACAATCTGCTGGATGTGCGCACGAATTTTTTCGAGATGACCGCTGATGCGGTCATCGACGACAGGCACTGTGTGCTGGTGTCTGTGCTTGAGCGCGGAAATTCAGATACCATAGCCGTCGTCACGCGTAATTTTGGCCATCGTTTTGAGCCACTGACCAACCCCAACCCGACAGCGGCCAGCAGCGACCTGGCCCTGAGCACAATTGCCAGCGGAATGTAAATGGAAAGCCTGTTCATACACCTGCCTGCCCGGCCCGGCGCGCCCTTCCGGCTGGCCAGCCGCAGCGTGGAAGGTACGCTGAGTAACCTGCCGGATTGTGCGGATGCCGATGCCCTGGCAGCGCTGGCGGCCCAGCACCCGCACAGCCGTGTCGTGGCGCTGGCGCCCGCCAGCGACTGCCTGTTTACCTCGGTCACCGTCAGTGCCCGCCAGCTCAAACAGGCCGGCAATGCGCTGGCCTATCTGCTTGAAGAGCAGGTAGGTGAGGATGTCGAGGCCCTGCATCTCGTGCAGGGCCCGCAGCAGCCCGATGACTTTGTGCCCTTGCTGGTGGTGGCTGAAGACCGCCTTGACCAGTGGGTAGCGACCCTGCGCAGCACGGGCTGGGCGCTGGAGGCGCTGGTGCCTGATCTCATGCTGTTGCCCCTGTCGACCGGTTTTGACCGACGCTGGAGCCTGGCCTTTGTCAGCGGGCAGGTGTGGCTGCGCACGGCGCCGTATCAGGGCGCCGCCATCGAATCTGATGCCTTGCGCGTGCTGCTGGATGCGGCGCTGGCGGAGTCTGGTGAAGAGTCCCTGACCCTGGTGGTAACGGGTGCCGGCCCCGCCGAGCAGAAAACCCTGGCTGACTGGGTAGCCGCACACCATTTGCTGGGTCAGGAAATCCACGTGGAACTGGTGCCTGAAACCAGCACCGATCTGGCCAGCCTGCTGGCTCATCAGGATGTCGTCGCCTGGAGCCGCCACCCCTTCAATCTCCTGCAGGGCGCCTATGCCGAACGCGGCACGCGCGGCCTGCCCCCGGCCTGGCGCTGGGCAGCCATGTTTGTGCTGGCGGCCTTTCTCGTGCAGTTGGGCAATGACTGGACCCGCTATTTTTATTACCACAGCCGCGCACAGAAAACCCAGACGGCGGCCGTGCAGCTCTACAAACAGCTGTTTCCCGACGAGCACCGCATCGTCAACCTGCGCAAGCAGATGGATGCGCACCTGCAAGGCAATGCCGGCGGCAGCCCCATGCTGCAAGTGCTGACGCAGGTCGCACAGGGCATGCAGGGCGGCGGACTGCAAACGCAGAGCATGGAGTTTGACGGTGAGAACCATGTGCTCAATCTCGATGTGGATGCGCAGAACATCGGCCAGCTGGAAACGCTGAAGCAAAAGCTGGAAAGTCAGGGCTTGAGCGCCGAACTGTCCTCGGCCAACGCGCAGGGCACGGGTGTCCGCGGCCGTTTGAAGATCAGCACAGGGGCCGCCGCATGAACCTGAAGGAACAGTTGCGCGAAGCCCTGGCACCACATATCGAGCCCCTGCAACAGCGCTGGGAGCAGATGTCCCGTACCGATCAGCTGGTGTGGTCTGGCTTGATTGCCGTGAGCACGGTGGTGATTCTCATTTTCGGTATCTGGCTGCCCAGCCATCGCGCCCAAGTGCTGGCGCGCGAGCAGTATGAAGGCAACCAGAGCTTGCTGGCCTATATCCAGGCCAATTCCAGCCAGGTGCAGGCTGGCGGAGCTGTGGGCAGCACCAGCGAACCCCTGCTCAGCGCCATCAGCAATAGCGCCGCCAGCAATGGCTTTACCCTGCGCCGCTTTGAGCCGGAAGGTGATCGCGTGCACATCTGGCTCGATGGCGTGCCCTTCAACAAGGTGGCCAGCTGGCTCGACCAGCTGTCAAAGCAGGGTATCAATACCATCAGCGCCGAGATGGAGCGCGGGCAGGATTCCGGGCAGGTTACGGTGAACGTGACCTTGAGCCGCTGAGCGTCAAGGACGGGCAGGGCGGGTTGCAATCAATCGCAATCATCGCCACGCTTGGCGACCCGCCAGCGCCTGTACTGGAGCCTTGATGTCGTCGTTGCGCCCCCGTGGTCTGGATGCCTTGCAGCATCGTGATTTCCGCAATTACCTGTTCTCCCGACTGCTAGCCACCGTGGCCGCCCAGATGCAGGTGGTGGCCATCGGCTGGCAGGTCTACCAGATTACCGGCAGCTTTACCAAGCTGGGCTTTATCGGGCTTGCGCAGTTCCTGCCTTTTATGCTGCTGGTACTGGTGGCGGGGCAGGTGGCTGACCGTCACGACCGCCGCCTCATCATCAACCTGTGCATGGTGGCGCAGCTGATTGGCAGCGCCATCCTGCTGGTTTTCACGCAAAGCGGCCTGCACGCCATCTGGCCGGTTTATCTCGTACTGGGCCTGCTGGGCAGTGCCCGCGCCTTTGCCATGCCGGCCACGAAGGCCATCGTCATCAATCTCGTGCCGACAGAAGCTTTTGGCAGCGCCACCGCCATCAGTTCCAGTGCGTTTCAGGTCGCCACCATTGCCGGACCGGTGCTGGGTGGTTTTCTTTACCTGCTGGGGCCACAGGCCGTTTATACCCCGGCGCTGATCCTGCTGTTTGCGGCCTCGCTGCTCATGACACGCGTGCGGACACGGCGGGAGCGCGTGCAAGACCCGGCACCCATGTCTTTGCAGAATGCGCTGGAAGGCCTGCGCTTCGTGCGCTCGCGCCCCGTGGTGCTGGGCGCAATCTCACTGGATCTCTTTGCCGTGCTTTTTGGCGGCTGCGTCGCCATGTTGCCGGCCTATGCCCGCGACGTGCTGCATGTCGGCCCCCAGGCCCTGGGCTTCCTGCGCACGGCGCCGGCGGTGGGCGCGGTGCTGACGGCCGCCGGACTGGCCTTCTTTCCCATTCAGCGCCACGTAGGCCGCTGGATGTTTGGCGGTGTCGTCACCTTTGGCCTTGCCACCATCATATTTGGCCTGTCGCACCAGCTCTGGCTTTCAATGCTGATGCTGCTCCTGCTGGGAGCCGGCGACATGATCAGCGTGTATATCCGCCAGATACTGGTGCAGTTTGAAACGCCAGACGCGGTGCGTGGCCGCGTGAGCGCTGTCAGCGCCATGTTTATTGGCGCCTCGAACGAGTTGGGGGAATTTGAATCCGGCATGATGGCCGGGGCCTTCGGTCTCGTGCCGTCGGTGGTGCTGGGTGGCTGCGCCACGCTGCTGGTGGCGGCCGCCTGGGCCGGCCTGTTTCCTGCGCTCAGCCGCGCTGACCGGTTTCAATCGGGGAAGTCGGCCGAGACTTGAGCCCTCATTCCTTATCCCCGGTTTTCGCGCCAGAACCGGCGCAGTAGCCGCGCTGTCACTCTCGGGCGCTCCACCATGGGCAGGTGCCCCACACCGCGCAGGTATTTGAAGCGTGCCTGTGGAATCAGTGCCCGGAAGGTATCGCCGCAGGACACGTGCAATACCTGGTCGTCCTCGCCCCAGAGGATGAAGGTGGGCACGGCAATCGCCGAAAAGGCGGGCAACTCCGGCTGGGGCTCGTATTGCAGCAGGTGCCGGAACATATGCTCGTTGACGTGACGGCGCGAGACCATCTCCCAGTACATGACCGGCGCTATCAGCAGCGCCAGCACCCGGTTCTGCATCACTGTAGTAAGCAGGTCCAGTACACCCTTCATGTTGTGGGCAATCAGGCGATTGCGCCCCTTTAGCAGGCCACGCTCAAAACGGGTGGTCTCGCGGCCTGACACCCCGGCGGCATTCATGAGGGTAACACTGGCCACCAACTCCGGGTGGCGTGCGGCCAGCAGACCGGCAATGCCGCCACCCATGGAACTGCCGGCCACATGCGCCGGAGCGGGCATTACCTGCTGTGCCCAGGTGGCCAGCCGTGCCACCTGATGGTCCAGGCCATAGAGCCCCTCGGCGCTGAACTGGCTTTCACCCCAGCCTGGCAGGTCGGGAATATACAAGTGGTAGTGGCGGGCGAGAAAGGGCAGCAGCGGCAGCCAGTTTTCCTTGCTGGCGCCAAAGCCATGCAGCAGGAGCACGGGCTCACCCGCCGGATTGCCGCCTTGTAGCCACACCAGTTTGCGGCCCTCGATCTGCCGGTGATGGCTGCGTAGTCCGGTCAGTGTGCCGTGCAGCCGGTGTAGCAGGGGCATGAAATTATGAGGGCGCCACTCACTGAGCTGCCGGGGGCTTGGGGCCTGCGCCAGCGCAAGGTAGGCGGGCGCCACCGCCTCGATAAAAGCACGCTCCAGGCTGTCATTTTCTGTTTTCAAGCGCTGCTCCTCAGGCCGGTACTGCCAGATAGTCTTTCAACTCCAGGGCCTGCATCTGCCGCGCGTACTGCGTGGCAAAGCCGGGATACATGGTGGCGTTGTAACCATCCTCGGTGAGGTACCAGCTTTTGCAGCCGGAATTCCAGTTGGTCTTGCTCAGGCGCTTTTGTATTTCGCGGTTATAACGCTCCTGTGCATGAGGCTTGACGTCCAGGGCCTTGAGGTTTTTGCCGAGAATGGTCTGGATGCCCTGCACCAGATAATCAATCTGGGACTCCATATAGACCAGGGCCGAGTTGTGGCCGGGGCCGGAATTGGGGCCAAAGGTCAGGAAAAGGTTGGGATAGCCCGCCACATTGATGCTCTTGTAAGCCTGCGCACCACGCGCCCACTCTTCATTCAGCTGCCGGCCTTTTAAGCCGGTGACAGGGAAGGGCGTGCCACTTTTGCAGACATCAAAGCCGGTGGCAAAGACGATGCAATCTACCTGATGCTCTATGCCCTCGGCACAACGGATACCCTTGGGTGACAAGGTGGCAATAGGCCAGGTGATGAGCTTGCAGTTGTCGCGCTGTAGCGCCGGGTAATATTCATTGGAAATCAGCACACGCTTGCAGCCGATACGGAAATCCGGCGTGAGCTGGCGGCGCAGCCAGGAATCCTTGACCTGATGCTTGAGATGGGCCAGCGCAAGGCGCTCGGCTATGACTGTCAGCGGCGAATTCCAGATTACGCTGAGCGCCATGGACTCGTGGCCCCAGAACAAGGCGCGGCGTAGCGCGGTCTGGGCGGCGGGCAGCTTGCGGAACAGGCTCTTGTTCCATTCCGGCGTGCTGAAGTCCGGGCGTGGCAACACCCAGCCCGGTGTGCGCTGGAATACCTTGACGAAAGCGGCTTTCTTGACCAGTTCCGGGATGATCTGGATGCCGCTGGCGCCGGTGCCGATCACGGCCACACGCTTGCCGGTGAAATCATACTCATGATCCCATTTTGCGCTGTGAATCTTGTGGCCTTCAAAGGCGTCTATGCCGGGCATTTTCGGGAAGCTGGCATTGGACAGCGGCCCCTGCGCCATGACGACGGTACGCGCCTGCACCGGCTCGCCGCCATCGACCTGGGCCGTCCAAAGGCCGGTGCTTTCGTCAAAGGCCAGAGCCGTAACATTCTGCCTGAAGCGGATCAGCGGGCGCAGCTTGAACGTGTTGACGAGATGATGGATATATCCGAGGATTTCGGCGCTGCCGGAAAAACTGCGCGACCAGTCGGGGTTTTGTGCAAAGGAGTAAGAATAAAGATTGGAGGGAATATCGCAGGCCGCGCCCGGATAACTGTTGTCACGCCAGGTACCACCCACTTCACCGGCGCGTTCCAGGATGACGATATTCTCGACACCGGCCTGACGCAGGCGTATGGCCGCGCCGAGGCCGGCAAAACCGGCCCCGATAATCAATACGGAGGGTGGCGTTGCGCTAGCCTTGGCGGCGGCAGCTTTTTTGCTGCCCATTTTTTCCATGTTGGTCATAGTCAATTCTTTCTCGATCAGCGAAGACAAGGCCAAAGTTTTTGTGACCACTGGTACCCGTCAATTCATTTGGTGCATGGCGCAATCCATGGCGGCACCGTGAAATTCGGCGTTTCAGGCGGCCGGGTGATAGGTCAGCTCCATCACCCAACTTGGTACCGGCGGCATGACTTGCTTTGGGATATAGCTGGTGAGTTTGACCAGTGCATCCACCGGCACGTGATAGAGCTTGTTGTCGCGATTCACGACCCAGCGTGAATGCTGTTTGATGATCTGGAACCAGGGATTGCGTCGGCCGTCCGCCGAACGCCCACCGATTTTCTCGAATTTATTCATCACCTTGTAAAGCTGCTCCTCCGGCAGCCCCAGCTCGACGATGTTGTCGCGCATTTTGCTGAGCAGCGGAAAATAGGTCATGATGCCCAGCAGCAAGCGCGGATCGAGCAGCGGCCCCATCATCTGTACCAGCTTGCGCAGTGGCTTGCCGTAAGTGGTCATTTCCATGACGCTGAAGCCCACGCCAAGGTGACGGGCCTCGTCGCCATTGATTTTTTCAAAGGCCCGGTGGCAGACCGGGTCGTCCACCGTATCCAGCAGGAACTGGCAGAGGGCGCCGTCCAGCGCAATTTCCAGCATGGGAATAACAGCACCCAATACATAAAAGGGCATCTCGTCGGCATAGCTGTCCAGCCACTCGATCACCAGCCGCAGATTGATATTGGGCTCGGGAATCTCGTCGTTATCCAGCATGCCCCAGCGTTTCATCAAGGCCATTTCGGCATTGGCATGGCGTTGCTCTTCGGCGTGAAAGTAGGTGTACATCTCGCGCAGGGTATCAGTCGGCGCCTTCTTTGCCATGGCGGCAAAACCACGGGCACCCACGTGCTCGATCCACATCAGGTCGGCCATGAAGGGCTTGAGCTTGCGATATAGCTCGGGATTGCCGGTGACCAGCTCCGCACCGGGCGCCTCCCAGTCAATATCGGCCAGCGCCCATTGCGTGTTTTTTACCTTGGTGAGCATATTGTCAAAATCGATGGATGCCATGGCAAACTCCTGATGGTGTTGGTTTGCACATCCCTGTGTGCGCAGCGGCCGTCCCTGGGTGTTTAATTACAGCGAGCGATTGGCGAGGCGCTGCAAGAGACCGGCGCCGCGCGTGTAACTGCTGGGCATCAGGCGCTTCATGCGCCAGATCAAGCGGGCGTCGATTTGCGGCAGCACATAAAGCTGGTCACGATCCAGCGCGTTCAGCGCTGTTTTGGCCACGCTTTCAGCGGAATGGCCGGTCCACTCCATCAGGCGTTGACCCATTTTCGAGGAGGATTCCGGAATGCGACCATTTCTCACGATATTGGTTTTGACAAAAGTCGGGCAAAGCGCCGTCACGTGAATATTCGTGCCGGCCATTTCGGCAGCCAGCGTTTCAGACAGTGCCAGCACGGCGGCTTTGGTCAGGTTATAGGGGCCCATCAGCGGGGCGGCGGCAAAGCTGGCGGTAGAGCACACATTGATGATGCCGCCCCGACCCAGGGCGCGCAGTCTGGGAGCAAACACGTGGCAGCCATGTACAACGCCCCACATGTTTACGCCCACGGTCCAGTGCCAGTCCTCGATGGGGATTTCACCGATGGTCTTGCCGCCGACACCCACACCGGCATTGTTGATGACGAGATCGGCCGGGCCGCCAAAGCACTGTTCGGCATGGGTGGCCAGCGCTTCTACCCGGGCCAGTACGCCAACGTCGCAGGTCATGGCCCAGGCCCGGCCACCCTGCGCCTTGACCATCTCTACGGTTTCCTGTGCTGTGGCAAGGTTGATGTCCGCGCACAGTACGCGGCCACCGCGCCGGGCCAGTTCCAGGGCAAATGCCCGGCCAATGCCGCTACCGGCGCCTGTTACTACAGCGCTGGCGTTGTGACTGATCTTCTTTCCAGACATGGATACGCTCTATTCATCGGAGGAGGGCACTACGATCAATGCCTGCTTGACCGTCCCATTGCTTGATGTCAGGATAAACCGAATGCTTGTTCGGATTCAATTCGGAAACCAGAATGGCCAGAAAACCCCAGCAGGCCCGTGCCAAAGCCACCGTTGACGCCATCATTGAGGCCGGCTTCATTGCCCTGGCCGGGCCCGACCCGCGAAGTGGTGTTACCACTCGTTATGTTGCTGAAATTGCAGGAATTAGTGTGGGTTCGCTGTATGAGTACTTCCCCAACAAGGAAGCCATTTTTGCGGCCATGAGCCAGCATTTTGTCGCCGGTCTGGTGGGTATGGTGCAGCCGCTGGTGCCTGCCTTGGTACGCATGCCCATACACCAGGCCGTCTATACGCTGCTCATGGAGTTCGGAAATTTCCTGCGGAAAAACGACGAGCGCTACCTGAAATTTGCACGCCAGGGTATTCAGGCCGAGTTCCAGCAGCATCTGGAGCCGGTGACCCGTATCCTGATGGAACTGGTCATGCAATACATCATGCACAACCCGGCCAGCAGCCGGCTGCGCAATATACCCACCATGGCTTATATCTTTATCAATGGCGGCATCTTTGCCGTGGTGCGCCATCTGTCCGATCCCTGCCCGCCCATGAGCTACGAGGAATTGGCCAGTGGCCTGGCTGATATGGTGGGGCATTACGTGGCGCAGGAACTGGTGTTGAGCGTCTGAGCCAGAATGAAGGAGCCGGGAAAATGGCGATTTTTCGGCGATGGTGGTCTATTTCGGTGTTACAGATGTTATTGAAAGAGAAGGACGGCTAGTTCCCCAGCTTGTTCCACTCAGCCTGCTTTTTCGCATACATTTTACTTTCAATTGCCTCCACCGTAATGGTCACCGCCAGTTCGTCGCTGACCATGGGTGCAAACTTTCCCATGCCGTAGTCACTGCGGATGAGCGTGGTGCTGGCGTCAAAGCCTGCTGCCGGGGCGCCGTCGTAAAACAGGTCTCCAGCAACCAGATTGGCTCTGGCATTCAGCACGACCGGCTTGCTGATGCCGTTGACCGTCAGCACACCCTGCAGCTTGAAGGTTCTTTTGACTTTGTCTACATCGGTCATGCCGGTGCTTTTGAAGGTAATCGTCGGGAATTCTTTCGTTTTGAAGTAGTCACCCGAGTTCAACAGGCGATCATCAAGAACAGGCACATAGGTATCGAGCGAATTGACCGCAATGCTGACATCAACCGACGATTTTTCCGGGTTGTCCTGATCCCCCTGAATGATGCCCGTTACCTGCCTGAAAGCTGCTCCCGGATGTGAAAACCCGGCATGCAGCCAGCTGAAACGTACCTGGGAATGCGAGGGGTCTATCGTATAGCTGACAACGGTGTCGGCGAATGCTGGCAGGTTTATGCCGGCAACAAGGATGATCAGGAGCGCCGTGCGGGTGGGTTTCATGATGTTTCCCCGGTTTTGTCCGGGATAAAATAGGGCAGGGCGGGCCTATTTGCAAACCGGGGAAACAAGCCCCCAGATGAGGGCCCTTGTTTTACCACTGCGGATATTCTGGCGCCACCACTCGGTGCTGTTCGTGTCGTGGCCGGAGGTGGCTAGCCTCCGATAACCTCGTCTTCGGGCCAGTCCCGGTAAATCTCGGCCGGGTTAAACAGCCCAAACGGAAAAGGCTCGCTGGATCGAACCAGCAACACCGGGACAGGAGATGTGCGCACTACCATTTCAGCGACACTGCCAAGCAGCAACCGTTTGACACCTCGGCGGCCATGGGTTCCCAGCACAATGAGCTCTGCCTCCCAGGCTTTCGCCTCGTCCAGAATGGCCTTTACCACCGTGCCATGTGCCTGAGTCGTCAGATCGACCAGGCTGGTCTCTGCCTTGACCTCCAGTTGCTCCAGCTCGGAATGAGCTCGCTCAAGCGTTGCCTTGGCCTGCTGAAGCACGGCCTGGCGTACTGCCCCCAAGTCATAATGAATGCCATAGGGCGCATCAAATACAAAAGCCGGGTTGTCAGCGATAGTGATTACCCGAATCAGGGTGTCAATGGTTGCAAGACGTGATGCCTCCCGAATGACTTCATGCGAAGCCGGGCTGCCGTCCACAGCAAGCAGGATTTTCTTGTACATGGCGGGTCTCCTATATAATGGATAAGTTCATATTCCATAGGAGCACTATGCATGAGTTGCTTCCGCCCGATATTGATCTGCATCAAGTTGCCGCAGAGGAGAGTCCCCGGTATCAGTTCCCGAATAAATCCGGGGCCTCTGTGATACTAGCGGGAAGCAGGCGCTAGAAAGCTTCCGGCAGCAGCTTGCTTTACGTTGGTATCATTCATCTCTGCAATGACAAAGCGGATGCTATAGTGGCTATCGGCCAGGTAGCCGGGGTCAGCCTCCAGCGTCACGGGGAGTGACACCATTTCCCCGGGCCTCAAGCTGAAAGAGGGCGGCGTCATTGCCTCAACATGAATCGCTTTATCTCCCTCCAGGCTCAGGGAATACCGCTGCATCTGCTGAGACTCGTTCATTACCTTGAGCAGATAGCTGTTCTCGATAGTGCCGTCGTTGCTTTCCCGGTAAAGCTGGTTACGGTCGTGAATGGCCTCTACCGTCAGCGGAATGCGACCAGCCAGGCTGTACAGAAAAAGCCCGCACAAGAGGCTCAGCACGGCAACATATCCCAGTAGTCGGGGCCTCAGGACATGCAGGGGTTGGCCTGTTTCGAGGGTGTTCTCACTGGTGTAGCGGACCATTCCCTTGTCATAACCCATCTGCCGCATGATGCCATCACAGGCGTCAATACAGGCGGCACACTGTATGCACTGGAACTGCAGGCCATCACGTATGTCTATGCCCGTCGGACAAACCTGCACACACATATCGCAATCAATGCAGTCGCCAAGCCCCAATGCATGGGGGTCACTGCCACGCTTCCTTGATCCACGGGGATCTCCGCGTTTGGCATCATAGGAAATGATCAACGTGTCACGGTCAAACATGACACTTTGAAAGCGACCATAGGGACACATGAACATGCAAACCTGCTCACGCATCCAGCCGGCATTCAGATATGTTGTGGCGGTAAAGAATAATACCCAGAAGACCTGCCAGAATCCCAGGCGCAAATGCCAAAGATCGCCATAAAGTTCGCGCACGGGGCTGAAGTAGCCAATAAAAGTGATGCCTGTCGCCAAGGCTACCGCCATCCAGCCGGCATGCTTCATGCTGCGACGCAATACCTTATTTATGGTGAGCGGACTCCGGTCAAGGCGCAGGCGTGCATTTCGCTCACCCTCGGTAAATTTTTCAATCCAGATGAATATCTTGGTCCACACCGTCTGCGGACATACGTAACCGCAATAGACTCGACCGGCAACTACGGTCAGCGCAAACAGGGAAAAGGCTCCAATCGCCAGCAACCAGGACAGATAAATAAAATCCTGCGGCTGAAAGGTCCAGCCAAAGAGGTAGAAATGGCGTCCGGGCAGGTCAAAAAGCAGGGCCTGCCGGCCCTTCCAGGTCATCCAGGGCAATGCCATGAAGACCGTCAGCATTCCCCATATGGTGACAACCCGAATGTTTTGAAAAAAGCCAGACACCGACCGAACCTGTATTTTTTGACGCTGCGCATAAAGGTCAAGCGTTACGGGCCCACCGGGAGGAGGAGAAATATCGGTGCTGGCTATCTTGTTCATTGTAGTTGCCTTTGAGATTGAATATTGAGACTCCATGCAGGGACTATTCAGGGGCTTGCACTATTGGAAAGAGACCAGACATAGGCTGCCAGCAGGTGCACACGCTCCGGACCCAGGGTATCTTTCCAGGCGGGCATATGCCCGTTGCGGCCGAAAGTAATGGTCTTGATCACCGTGGCTTCGTCGCCGCCATAGAGCCAGATGGTATCAGTCAGGTTCGGCGCTCCAATTGCCTGATTGCCTTTGCCATCGCCGCCATGGCAGGCAGCGCACATCGCAGCAAAGCGTGGCTTTCCAACTGTCGCCAATGCCGGATCAACCTTGCGATCCGAGAGCGACAATGCATAGTTGGCTACTTCCTTTACGCCTTGCTCCCCCAGGATTGGGCCCCAGGCGGGCATCTGGCCGTCGCGGCCGTTGAGGATGGTTTCTTCAATCTGCTGGGGACTGCCACCGTGCAACCAGTCTTTATCCGTCAGGTTGGGGAAACCTCGGGCGCCGCGGGCGTCGGAGCCATGACAGGCAGCGCAATTGATTTCAAACAGATGGTTGCCTACCTGCAGTGCACTGCTATCCTTCGCCAGTTTCTCCAGGGGCACAGCGTAGTAGGCGGCATACATCGGGGCATATTGCTTTTCATATTCCATCTGCTCCTGATCATGGGCACCATGGGAAGTCCAGTGCAAATAGCCAGGATATTTGCCGAGGCCTGGATAGAGCGTCAGGTAGCACAAACCAAAAGCGATGGTGAGATAAAACAGCCACAGCCACCAGCGGGGCAGCGGGTTGTTGTACTCGGTAATGCCATCAAAGCTATGCCCCGTAGTCTCGCCACCTTTTTCGTCACTGCTTATCTTGCAAGTCCAGTTCAGCAACCAGAGGCACAGGCCGATATTTAGGGCCACGATGGCGATAATGTAACAACTCCAGAAATTGCTCATTGGGCATCCTCTCCGGGCTTTTTATGCAATTCCTGATAAAGCGGATCCGTATCCAGTACCAGGTGTCCATCCTCTTCAAAACGTTGGCGATTGCGTGGAGTGTAGGCCCACCAGCAAACACCTATGAAAGCCAGGAAGGCTGATACAGTGCCGATCGAGTTGTAGAGTCCGTAATTCATGGCCATCACCTCCTGCTCTTGAACGTGGTGCCGAGTTGCTGCAAATAGGCGATCAGCGCATCGGCCTCCGTATGTCCGCGCACTGCGTCGGCAGCACCACGAATATCGTTGTCCGTGTAGGGCACACCAAAGTCATCGCGGAACAGTTCCAGCTTTCTGGCAGACAGTTCGCCGGTCAGCGTGGTCTTCTCCAGCCAGGGGTAACTGGGCATGATGGACTCAGGCACCACGTCACGTGGATTGTGCAAGTGCATCCGGTGCCATTCATCGGAGTAACGGCCCCCAACCCGTGCCAGATCCGGTCCCGTGCGCTTGGAGCCCCACAGGAACGGGTGTTCCCATACGGACTCACCGGCTACCGAGTAATGGCCATAGCGTTCCGTCTCTGCACGCAGCGGGCGTATCATCTGTGTGTGGCAGACATGGCAACCCTCGCGGATATAGATATCCCGGCCTTCCATTTCCAGCGCAGTCAACGGCTTCAAGCCCGCCACCGCAACCGTAGTTTCCCGGGTAAAAAAGAGAGGCACAATTTCGACCAGGCCAGCAAAGCTGATGGCCACAAATATCAGAACAATCAAAAGCCCCAGATTTTTCTCTATTTTTTCATGCGAAGAGAAAGACATGTCAGATACCTCTCAATTCGATGGGCAGATCGCGCAATTCGATGGGCAGATCGCGGGGTGTTGCCTTGAGGATGGTCATGGTAACGTTGTAAGCCATCACGAACATGCCGGAGAGATAAACAAGCCCTCCCAGCATACGTCCGATGTAGTAGGGGTGGGTGGCCACCACTCCTTCTATGAAGGTATATGTGAGAGTGCCATCGGCATTCACTGCCCGCCACATCAGACCCTGCATGATGCCGGCAATCCACATAGAGACGATGTAAAGCACCGTACCTACAGTCGCCAGCCAGAAGTGCAGGAAAATAAGCTCGGTGGAATACATGGCGCGGCGGTTATAAAGGCGCGGAATCAATACATAAAGCGAACCGATGGAAATCATGCCTACCCAGCCAAGTGCACCGGAATGTACATGGCCAATGGTCCAGTCGGTATCGTGGGAGAGCGCATTCACCGTCTTGATCGACATCATCGGGCCTTCAAAAGTGGACATGCCGTAAAAAGACAAGGCGACTACAAGGAAGCGGATGATGGGATCGGAGCGCAGTTTGTGCCAGGCGCCAGACAGTGTCAGGACGCCATTTATCATGCCGCCCCAGCTGGGTGCAAGCAGCATCAGCGAAAACACCATGCCGAGCGACTGTACCCAGTCTGGCAATGCAGAATAATGCAGATGGTGGGAGCCCGCCCACATGTAGATTGAGATCAGCGCCCAGAAATGCACTACCGACAGGCGATAGGAGTAAATCGGCCGGCCGGTCTGGATGGGAATGAAGTAGTACATCATGCCGAGAAAACCGGCGGTAAGAAAGAAGCCCACGGCGTTGTGGCCGTACCACCATTCGATCATGGCGTCGTTGGCACCGGCGTAAGCGGAGTAGGATTTCCACATCGTCAACGGGACTTCTGCGTTGTTGACAACATGCAGTACCGCAATGGTCAGAATAAAGGCACCAAAGAACCAATTGGCCACATAGATGTGTGAGGTTTTACGTTTGGCAATGGTGCCGAAGAAAACGATGGCGTAGCTCACCCACACGATGGTAATGAGGATGTCTATAGGCCATTCCAGTTCGGCATATTCTTTTGAGCTGGTGTACCCCAGTGGCAGGGTAATCGCAGCAGCAAGGATGACCAGCTGCCAGCCCCAGAAGGTGAACTCTGCGAGCCAGGGTGCAAACAGGCCGGTGTTGCAAGTACGTTGCACCACATAATAACTGGTGGACATTAGCGCACAGCCGCCAAAGGCAAAGATCACTGCATTGGTGTGAAGCGGGCGCAAGCGCCCATAACTCAGCCATGCCGTGTCAAAATTCAAGGCGGGCCATGCTAGCTGGGAGGCAATCAATACACCCACGGACATGCCAACGATTCCCCAGACCACAGCCATCACGGCAAATTGCCTGACAACACGCATCTGGTAATCAGGCACCTCGGGGGTAGTTGCAAGGACATCTGACATAAGTGACCCCGGTATTAACGATGGGCCTTGCACACAATGGAAACCCTCCGCTGGCAAGGACCGGTTCAGGCTATCGCCGTCAGCAACATGTAAACTTGACCCAGATCAACTACGGGGGGAGGCCTGGCTGGGCCCTGCTCGAAAACTTGAGCCAGATCAAATCCGGTGCAGATTGTGTGGTTAGACTGTTGCCAAGAGCATCCATTCCGGCAGCGAAACCACCCATGACTACCCATATTGAGTTCAATGCAAGCCTGCTGCAGCGTTACGATGTCGCCGGCCCCCGGTACACGTCTTACCCCACGGCTGCCCAGTTTCACGAGGAGTTTGGTGAGGCTGATTTTCGTGCGGCGGCATCACGCTCGAATCAGCTGGATCGGCCGCTGTCGCTGTATTTTCATATCCCCTTTTGCTCCTCAGTCTGCTATTTCTGCGCCTGCAACCGTATCGTGACGGGAGACCACAGTCGCGCTGCACCCTATCTGGCCAGTCTGCACCGTGAAATAGAATTGCAGGGTGATATTTTCGGCCATCGACCAGTGCGGCAGCTGCATTGGGGGGGCGGTACACCGACCTATATCAGTGCCGAGCAAATGATTTCGCTCATGCAGAAAACGAGAGCGCATTTCCTTCTGCTAAATGATGATAGCGGGGACTATTCAATCGAAATAGACCCGCGCAGTATTGGTGCCGGGGTCGTGGCAGATTTGCGTGCACTTGGCTTTAATCGCATGAGCCTCGGTGTTCAGGACTTTGATCCCAGGGTTCAGCGCGCGGTCAATCGGGTGCAGTCCCATGAACAGACGGCGGCTGTCATGGCGGCTGCCAGGGAGCAGGGCTTCCGTTCTGTGAATGTTGACCTGATTTATGGCCTGCCGCTGCAGTCGGTGGCGAGCTTCTCAAGTACGCTTGACCGCGTAATGGATTTGCAACCCGACCGACTGTCGATATTCAACTATGCTCACCTGCCTCATCTCTTCAAGGTGCAGCGTCAGATTGACGCCTCCCAATTGCCACCGCCCTCGGTCAAACTGGACATTCTGCAGAAGACCATCGAGCGGCTCACAGCTGCCGGCTATGTGTATATTGGCATGGATCATTTTGCTCGGGCCGGAGACTCTTTGGCGCGGGCGCAGCAGCAGGGGTTGCTGCATCGCAATTTTCAAGGCTATACCAGCCATGGCGACTGTGATCTGGTCGGGCTTGGCGTCACCGCGATCAGCATGGTTGATGATTGCTACAGCCAGAACCTGAAGCTGCTGGCCAACTACGAAAATACGGTGGAGAGCGGTCACTTGCCCCTGAGCCGGGGCCTGCGCCTGGACGCTGATGACAAAATCCGCCGCGATGCCATCATGCAGCTTATTTGCGACCGCTGCCTGGATATGGATATTTTCTCGCAGCAGCACCATATTGTGTTTTCCGATTATTTCGCCGATGAGCTGCAGTCCCTGCAAGTATTGGTGGCAGATGGCCTGGTCGTGGTGGGCGATCGTTATATCGACGTATTGCCTGCCGGGGCCTTGCTCCTGCGTAACATTTGCATGATATTTGACCGCTTCCTGCCGGGCAGGGAAAACCAGCATTTCTCGCGGGCCATATGAGCCAATTCAGCTGGTCATTACCCCTTGCCATGGCCCTGTGTGTCACCATGGTGATTTTGACTGTCATGGTGCACTATGAAGGCCTGCGCCTGATTTCATATTTTCTGTATGAGCGAAATGCGCCCCGACGGGAAATCATTCTGGTCATTCTTGGAGTCTTTCTGGCGCATACCATTGAGGTCTGGTTGTTTGCATTCAGCTACGCACTCTCGGGATTCACTACAGTACTTGGAAAATTCCGTGGAGACATGAATGGCAGCCTGCTGGATTTCATGTATTTCTCGGCCACCACATACACATCATTGGGTATCGGTGATGTTTTTCCTACTGGCGGCATGCGATTGTTAACCGGGGTAGAGGCGCTGGTTGGCTTGTTGATGATCGGCTGGTCTGCCTCGTATACCTATCTGGTCATGGAGACACTCTGGCTGATCAAGGCAGATCGCCATGCGGACCAATCGTTCAGACCGGTGTCAGTTTCGGCATCCAGGCGGCGTCGCTTGCGCCGGGTGGTCCAGCAGGGCGCGGGCAAGCAATGACATTTCCAGTTCCTCGTCGGACATCATGGTCAGTACGCATACCGGTGAATCCGGGAGCGAAATGACCTCCTTGCCAGCGGTATTGGCATGCTCATCCAGTCGCAATCCCAGCCATTCAAGATGCCCGATAATTTTTTCGCGGACCACAGCCTGGTTTTCACCAATACCGCCGGTGAAAACCAGGGTATCAATACCACGCATGGCGCACGCAATCGAAGCCGCCGCACGGGCTGTACGGTAACAAAAAACATCGATCGCAAACCGCGCCAGTTCGTCGTTGCTACTGATCAGTTTACGCATGTCACCACTGATGCCTGACAAGCCCAGCAGGCCAGACTGATGGTACAGCAGGTTGGTGAGCCTGGATCTGGCCCAGCCGTTTTCCAGCAGGTGCAAAATGATGCCAGGATCAAGCTGTCCCGCGCGAGTTGCCATGGGGATGCCATCCAGCGTACTGAATCCCATGGTTGTGGCAATGCTGCGCCCATGATGTACAGCCGTCAGGCTGGCGCCGCTGCCCAAATGTCCGATGATTACCCTTCCCTCCGACAAACCCGGATGAACGCTGCGTAGCTGCCGGAGAATATGCTGGCAGGAAATGCCATGAAATCCGTAGGCACGGACTCCATCGTGCCGCACCACCAGGGGCAAGGCATACTCCGTCTCCAGGCGGGGCAGGGTATGGTGAAAAGCGGTATCGAAGATTGCAATCTGGGTGAGGCCAGGGTTGATCTGACGCAGCCGGTGGACAATATCGAGCGCCGCCGGCTGTTGCAGAGGGCACATTGGCTCATAGTGCTCCAGCTGACCCAGCAGTGTTGCGCTAATCAGCGTCGGCCCGGCATTGGTGGGGCCGCCATGGGCAATGCGGTGCACGCAGGCGGTCAGCTGGCCTCCATTGGCCCGGACCACGGTCAGCACGGCTTCTGCAATGTCCTCGGGCATGCTGTTTGAAGCAAACGCCCGCAACTCTTCCGGAACACTGCCTCTGGCGACACACTGGCCAGAAGGGAATTCCACACGCAAACCAAAGCTGAAGGAAGTATTTTCGCCGAGCTTGTAGGCAGCGACCTTCAAAGTTGATGAGCCGACATTAAAAGTAATCAGAGTTTGATTCATGGGTCCATCTCTTCCAGACTGCTTTCGGACTGATGGGTTCCTGGCCTGAGCTGTGCCCGCATTGCTCAACGCCACCTGCTTTTCCCCGGATGGTCTTGGGGACTGACAGTTGATTATTTCTGAAACGGCGGGAGAGCGTCTTGATGCATGTCAAACCTGCGCTCATGCGATACCGGCATTGTGGCGCTGGCAACTCCGGGCAAGGAGCGGCAGTTGTCGTACCGAATCGGGGATGGGGAAAGGGGTCAGGATCAGCCCGAGTGCGAGCTATAAAGCCTGTTTTTTTGCTGTCAGGGATTGATGGATATTCGCAGGGGAGGGCAAGAGAAGTTGCAGAATGGAATTCCAGGGATAGTCTTCCCGGCATAAAACTGCAGGGCAGGGCCCTTTGCGCAAGCGCCAGGCGAGCCCTGCCAACGATGAAACGGGCGCGGCTCGTCCGGTTCAGTCACAATGCGGCTCGGCCAGGGTGCAAAGACGAGCACGGTCCAGAATGCGTATTTCCTTGCCCTCGACTTCCAGCACATTCTGCTGTTGCAGACGGGTGAAGATACGACTGGTGGTCTCCAGTGCAAGGCCAAGATGATTGCCCAGGTCGGCCCGTGACATGGGCAGGCGGATATCGTTTTCGGACAGGCGCCGCCGCTTGTAGCGGGCCGACAGTGCGAGCAGGAAGGTAGCCACGCGCTCTTCGGCAGGGCGTTGCCCGACCAGTTGCATCATATGGTGATCGCCACGGATTTCCGCACTCATGAGCTTGAAGACATGATGCTGCAGGCTCGGCATGCGTCGCGCCAGTGCGCCCAGATCCTCAAACGGAATACTGCAGACTGCGGTGGTTTCAAGTGCAGTGGCGGTGCTGGCGTAACTCGTAAGGCCAATGCTGTCCAGCCCAACCAATTCGCCTGGCAGGTAAAACCCGGTGACCTGCTCTTGACCGGAGGGTAGGGTAACAGTCGTCTTCAGCGCCCCCGAGCGCACCGCAAAGACCGACTCAAAGGGCATGCCTTCGTGAAACAGCAGTGCCCCGCGATGCAAGGGCCGGTTGCGCTCAATGATGTCATTGAGCTGCTCCAACTCGGTTGGGTCGACCGCAGGCGGCAAACATACCGGATTGAGGGCGCAATCAGCGCAATTGGTTTCCCGCAGGGAGCGGATGATCAGTGGACTGGGTTGCGTATCCATAAGAATCGGGCCGGGGTTATTGCTGATTACCGCTATTTAACCATGCCTATGTCGCGGACTCACTGCGTCAGTATGCGCCTAACGTGCGTCGAAGTGTATCTGTCACACAGAAATCAACGTAACCAATTGATTTAAAAAGGTTTATGAAGAAAATATGCCACAGTGTCGCGTGAGGCGGATGGGACGGATCTGCTGCCCCTGGAAGCGCAAGCTGCCTCTCCACAAACCCCCGGATATTCCCTGATCTTGCCCCAACACGATGAAATAACTCGTGGAGGGTTGCAATTGGCACGGATGTTGACGAAAAATTCCAGCCCGGCAACGGCTATTAACAAGGCCCAAAAATACCCGAGTATTTGATATAATTTGGTCATGGATAAGATCGATGGACGGCGCTTAAAGCCGGAAGGGCGCGAACAATTACGTCGCATGGTGATTCGACTTCGTCAGCAG
>Ga0302193_10000316_pt1 | contig 43443 bp, 38 predicted proteins | sample II_Bog_E3_3_FD_200228 | JGI IMG/M metagenome (GOLD analysis project Ga0302193, IMG submission 200228) | Peat permafrost microbial communities from Stordalen Mire near Abisko, Sweden - II_Bog_E3_3 | ecosystem: Environmental > Terrestrial > Soil > Wetlands > Peat | place: Sweden: Abisko...
GACGATCGCTGGCCATGATATAGATACAGGGCTGGCGTTCCTCGGGCATGACATCTCTTATCCCGTTTGGGGTGGAAGCGTCCGGGGCAGACGGCACCGACTTGGCGCCGCTCGGCGTGTCACTGCGCGCTGGATGCCGGATCAGGTCCGGCATGACCGAAATGTGTGGGCGCCGTGCGACATTTCGTGCTGGTGTCGGCTATATGGGGCACGTACGCGAGGCTGCGAATGGCAGTCATTGCGCGCAAACCTGCCGAAATTTCAAACGACCCGATTTGGGGCGTATCCGGTCACACGGTATCCTGGGTGCGTCTGTCGCCGACGTGGGTGCGGCCCTGGGCGGCGGCGAGGCCTTCCTGGCGGTGGCGTTCGCGATAGGCGGCGCGTTGTTCGTCGGTGCGTTCGGCGTGGCACGCCGGGCAGCTTACGCCGGGTTCGTAGAGGGCAGAGGCGCGGTCCTGTTCGTTGATCGGGCGGCGGCAGGCGTGGCACAGCGCGTGTGTCCCCTCGACCAGTCCGTGGCCGACGCTGACCCGCTGATCGAAGACAAAGCATTCGCCTTGCCACAGGCTTTCGTCCGCGGGGATCTCTTCCAGATATTTGAGAATGCCGCCTTTGAGGTGATAGACGTCTTCGACGCCTTCCTGCCGCAGGAATGCCGTCGACTTTTCGCAGCGGATGCCGCCGGTGCAGAACATCGCCACTTTCGGCTTGTTGGTCAAAAGCTGTGCGCGATGGGTGCGAAACCATTCGGGAAATTCGCGAAAGCTGCGCGTGTGCGGATCGATCGCCCCGGCAAAGCTGCCCACGGCGACTTCGTAATCGTTGCGCGTGTCGATCACGATCGTATCGGGATCGGAAATCAGCGCGTTCCAGTCTTCCGGCGCGACATAAGTGCCCACGCTCAGCAGCGGATCGATGTCGGGCTGGCCCATGGTGACGATTTCGCGCTTGATCCGCACTTTCATCCGATGAAACGGCATGGTCGCGGCGGTCGAGAATTTCACTTCGAGATCCGCGCAGCCCGGCAGGCCCCGGATATGGTCCAGCACTGCTGCGATGCCCTCTGCCGTCCCGGCAATCGTGCCGTTGATCCCCTCATGCGCCAGCAACAGCGTCCCGCGCACGCCCTGATCGCGGCACAGGCGATCGAGCGGATCGCGCAAGGCCCGGCAATCGTCGAACCGGCAGAAATGATAAAGCGCCGCCACGCGCAGGGCTTGGCGGTCGCCGGTTTCGGCTGAGGTCTCGGTGGCCATGGTGAATTGCTGCATTCGGGGCCCATAGCCCGGGATGCGCGCGGATTGAAGACCGCCATGCCGACCCTTGCGTAGAATCCGACGCTGGTGCCGATGGCCGGGCCTCCTAAGGCAGTGGCTCCATTCTCTCCGACCATCTGAACAGGAATTCCCCATGGCCCATGCGGTCAAACCGGCGCAGCCCTTTCTCAGCGATGTGACCATGTTGCGCGAACGAGCCCGGCACCACGTTGCGGCGGGGGCGGTGAGCAGCAGCTATGTCGGCGATGTCGCGGCTGCGATCGACATCTTGCAATCCGTTCTGGCGACCGAGATCGTCTGTGTCCTGCGTTACACGCAGCATTCGATCGCTGCCAAGGGCATTGCCAGCGAAAGCGTCAAGGCCGAGTTCGCCAAACATGCGAGCGAAGAACAGGGCCACGCCATGCTGGTGGCCGAGCGTATCGATCAGCTTGGCGGAACGCCCGATTTCAACCCGGAAAATCTGGCGACGCGGTCTGCCTCCGAATATGCGACGGCGCCGGATCTGGCCGGGATGATTACCGAAAACCTTGTGGCGGAACGGATCGCGGTCGATCATTATCGCGAGCTCGTCCGCTATTTTGCCGAAAATGACCCGACGACCCGGCGCATGATCGAGCAGATTCTGGCGGTCGAGGAAGAGCATGCCAACGACATGGCCGACCTTTTGGCGAGGCACCGGGCATGACCCCGCAAGACGATCCTTCGGCGGTGAGCTCTGCGGCACACCAAAGCCCTCTGTCGCGATGGGACAATGAAGGCGGCGCGATCGCCACTGCCGTCGGCGGTCTGCCTGCCGACATTCCCGCGCTGACCAATGCCGAACTGGTGCAGTTGCGCATTCGCGTGATCGCGCTGGAAAACCTGGTGATCGCGCTGCTGGCGCAAGGTTCGGACGGACAACGGGGCATGGCGGACGATATGGCGGCGCACATTGCGCCGCGCACGGGCACAGCGCATCATCCGCTCACCGAACGCGCGGTGCAGCAGATGAACGATCTGGTCCGCCGCGCCCGGCAGTTTCGCGATCTGACGAAAATCTAGAACGGCCCCACCATCGTCTCGGGCCGGACTATCCGGTCGAAGGTTTCCTCGCTGACCAGCCCGGTGGCTTGCGCGGCTTGCCGCAATGTCAGGCCGTTTGCCTGTGCGTGGGCGGCGATTTTTGCGGCTGCTTCGTAGCCGATTTCGGGCACCAGCGCGGTCACCAGCATCAGCGAGCGTTCGACCAGTTCGGCAATCCGGGGGCGATCGGGTTGCAATCCCGCCAAGGCGCGCTGCGTAAAACCGGCGATCCCGGTGGCCAGCAGATCGATCGAGCGCAGGACGTTGGCGCCGATCAGCGGTTTGAACACGTTCAGCTCCAGCTGGCCCTGCATGCCGCCGACAGTCACGGCGGCGTGATTGCCGATGACTTGTGCCGCGACCATGGTCAGCATTTCGCATTGGGTGGGGTTGATTTTGCCCGGCATGATCGAGCTGCCCGGCTCGTTTTCGGGCAGGCGCAATTCGCCGATGCCCGCGCGCGGACCGGAGGCAAGCAGGCGGATGTCATTGGCGATCTTGGTCAGGGCCGTTGCCAGCGTGGCCAACGCCGCCGACAGCGCCACCAGCGCGTCGTTGCCGGCCAGTGCAGCAAAGGGATTGTCGGCCTTGCGAAAGGCGATGCCGGTCAGCGCGCCGATCTCACGCGCGAAGTCCGCTGCAAAACCGGGTGGTGCATTGAGCCCGGTGCCCACGGCGGTTCCGCCTTGCGCCAGTTCCAGAATTTCGTCCAGCGCATGACCGATGCGCGTGCGCGCCTTGGCGATCTGCGCGGCATAGCCGGAAAATTCCTGCCCCAGCGTCAGCGGCGTCGCATCCTGCAGATGGGTGCGGCCGATCTTGACGATTTCGGCCCATGCCGCCTGTTTTTCAACGAGCGCCCGGTGCATGGCGGCGAGCGCGGGATCGAGCCGTGCGATCACCCCGCGCGCGGCGGCGATGTGCAGCGCGGTGGGGAAACTGTCGTTGGAGGACTGCGACCGGTTGACATGGTCGTTGGGGTGAACCGGGGTCTTGCCGCCGCGCCGTCCGCTCAGCATTTCGTTGGCGCGCCCTGCGATGACTTCGTTGACATTCATGTTGGTCTGCGTGCCCGATCCGGTTTGCCAGATCGCCAGCGGGAACTGGTCATCGAGCTTGCCCGCCATCACTTCGCGCGCAGCCGCCTCGATCGTATCGGCCAGCTCGCCGTCGAGCCCATGCGCGCGGTTGATCCGTGCCGCGGCGAGCTTGATCGCGGCGAGGGCGTGGATGATGTCGGGCGGCATGCGTTCGGCTGCGGCAAAGGGGAAATTGATCGCGCTGCGCTGCGTTTGCGCGCCCCAATAGGCCGCCGCCGGTACGGCGACTTCGCCCAGGCTGTCGGTTTCCGTCCGCATGGCGTTTGTCACGACGATCTCCTGATCCGATGCCGACTTTATACGAAACGCGCGCAAGGACATGCGAAATCGGATGGTCTGCGTGTATTCCGATCCTCGCCGACCGGAGCCAGGGCGTCTAGGTCTTGTGACACTGGGCGCGAACCCGCTGTCCCACCGGGAATTTCACCATGGACAAAGACAGAATCGCAGGCTCTGCCAAGCAGGCCAAGGGCGCGATCGAGGCCGCGATCGGCAAAGTGACTGGCGATGCCAAGCTTCAGGCCGAAGGCAAGGCCGACAAGGTTGGCGGCAAAGTCCAGAATGCCATCGGCAGCGCGAAAGATGCCGCCCGCGAAGCGATGAAAAACGAGGATAGCTGAATGGCCTCGGGCGACCTCGACACTAGTGGTCCGATTCTGACATTTGCTACCGCTATCGGCCAGGTGGTGCGCAAATGTCAGAATCTTTTCGGACCACTAGAAACTTTTGATTCTAGTGGATTTTCTGTTTTTGACATTTGCGACCGTGCTATCCGGATGGCGGGATGCAAATGTCAAAAACAATCCACTAGGCCGATGGTGCCACATGATGGGCGCGAGCACGTGCAGGTCAGCGTGTGGCGCCACGCAACCGATACCCGAAGGGAATTTCCCATGCTCTATACCATTGCCGTGGTTCTGTTGGTGCTCTGGCTGCTTGGCTTTTCCGTCTTTCATGTCGCGGGCGCGCTGATCCATCTCGTGCTGGTCGTTGCCCTGATCGTGTTTGTGGTCGGGCTGGTGCAGGGGCGGTCGGCTTAAGGGCCGATGGCCGAACAGCCATCAGGCGGCATCGATGTCGCGCGGACCACGGCGCATATGCGCACGCGACACAAGCAGGAAGCCAGTCGTCTGCAACAGGCGGTCGACCGGCTGACGGCGATTGTCGGCTGGCCGGGATTCGTCGCGTTGCTCGGCCTGACGGTTGTCGGCTGGATCGCGATCAATCTGATCGTGGCGCGGCTGGGCTTCGAGCCTGTCGATCCGCCGCCGTTCGGCTGGCTTGAGGCCGTGGCCGCGATCGGCGCGCTGCTGATCGCGGCGCTGATTCTCACCACCCAGCGGCGCGAGGACCAGCTTGCCGATTATCGATCGCAACTCATCCTGGAACTGTCGATTTCCAACGATCAGAAAATCGCCAAGATCATCGAATTGCTCGAAGAAAGCCGGCGCGACAATCCCGAGATTGCCAACCGCGTCGACAAACAGGCCGCCGCGATGGCGACCCCTTCGGATACCGAGGCAGTGCTGGACGCGATCAAGGAACTGCGTGACGACGTTGTGTGATATGGGCAATTTGCGATAGTAGCCCTCGAAACGGCCTGCCGCTGCACACTTGTCCGAGGGTTCCACCGATTATGAACAGTGCCGCCGCAAACCGCATGGCCGTGGCCAAGGGGCAAGTCCTGTTTCGACCGGGGCAGGAGTGCGGCGGTTTTGTCGTGGTACATCAGGGCACGGTGCGGGTATCGCTTGCCGCTGCAAACGGGCGCGAGATCGTGTTGTACCGGGTGCGCCGGGGCGATGTGTGCCTTCAGACGTTCAGCGCGCTGGTCCATGGCACGGCTTATACCGCCGAGGGCCTGGCCGAGACCGATCTTGTCATAGAAATCCTGCCGCCGGGCGCGTTTCAGGTGCGCGTGGTCGAGGACGAGGCTTTTCGCGCCCGGCTGTTCGCTGCCGTGGCCGACCGCTTTTCCGATCTGGAGCGGCTGGTCGAGGATGTGGCGCTGACCGGGATTCCGGCGCGGCTTGCCCGTGCATTGCTGCGCATGGCCAATGATCGGGGCACGGTGGATGTCCGTCACGAGGCGCTCGCTGTCGAGATCGGCACTGCGCGCGAAGTCATCAGCCGCCAGCTTGCCGCCTTTGCGCGGGCGGGTCTGATCGACGGCACGCGCGGGGAAATCGGCCTGATCTCGCTGGACGGGCTGAAGGCGCTCGCTGTCGAGGATTGATTTTCGTCGATGTGACCATGTCACAGACGTTGCCGCCAATCACGCCTACCCATCCTGTGCAAGAAAAGCGAAAGGGATTGATCATGCGTAACGAAGGTAGCGTCGACCGCCTGTTGAGAGTCATCGTCGGGCTGGTGCTGCTGGCGCTCGTATTCGTCGGGCCAAAGACGCCGCTCGGCTGGATCGGCATCGTGCCGCTGTTGACGGGCGTGATCGGATTTTGCCCCGCCTACCGGATCTTCGGCATCAGTACCTGCTCTGCACGGCGCTAAAGCGTGTTGGCGGGGTGGCTTGGAAAAGCCGCCCCGCGCTTGCTTGCCACAAAGTCAGCGTGCGCCGGGGGTATAGCGCGCGAACCAGATGACATGTTTGGCGCCTTTGCCGTTGGCGCGGGCGCTGACGGTGATTTCCTCGACGTCGAAATGCGCAAGGCGCATGCGGCGCACAAAGGCATTGTCCTTGGCCGCCGACCAGATCGCCAGAACGCCGCCGGGGCGCAGCGCGGCGCGCGCGGCGAGCAGGCCCTGGCGCGAATAGATGCGGTTGTTGTCTTCGCGCACGAGGCCGTCGGGGCCGTTGTCGACATCGAGCAGGATCGCGTCGAACGTGGCGGGCGCGGTTTCGATGACTTTGGCGACATCGCCCACGATCAGGCGCACGCGCGGATCATCGAGGCACCCGGCGGCGACATCGGCCATGGGCCCTCGCGCCCATTCGATAATGTCGGGCACCAGTTCGGCGACAGTGACGGTCGCATCCTTGGGCAGGACGGCGAGCGCGGCGCGCAAGGTAAAGCCCATGCCATAGCCGCCGATCAGCAGGTGCGGCTTGCGCGCGTCGGCGATGCGCGTGCAGGACATCGTCGCCAGCGCTTCTTCCGAGCCGCGCAGCCGCGTGCTCATCAGCTCGTTGCGGTCGAGCACGATCATGAAATCGCCGCCATGGCGAAACAGCCGAAGCTCTTCGCCGCCGGGGATTTGCGCCGTGGCAAGCAGTTCGCGGGGTATCATGTCATATCTCCTGCATCATTTTGTCGCGCAGACCTCCCGCCCCGCCTCCCCACCCGACCACCAATGATACCATCAGGCTGTGGTGGTCGGGTGGGGAGGCAGGGCGGGAGGTCTGCGCCTGTCAAAGCGCTTGCGCCGCTGCCCAGCCGCTGGCCCAGGCCCACTGGAAGTTATAGCCGCCCAGCCAGCCGGTGACATCGACCGCTTCGCCGATGGCATAGAGCCCCGGCACGCGGCGCGCTTCCATGGTTTTCGACGAGAGGTCGGCCGTGGCGATGCCGCCGATGGTGACTTCGGCTTTGGCAAAGCCCTCGCTGCCATTGGGGGTAAAGCGCCAGTCGGCAAGGCGCGCCTCGGCGGCGGCGAGCTTGCGGTCGGTCTGCGCGCCCAGTTCGCCTTCGATCCCCAGCCTGTCGCACAGCACATCGGCAAGCCGTTCGGGAAGCCCTTCGCGCAACAGGCGGCGCAGGCCCGCACGCGGATGCGCCGTTTTGGCCGCGAGCAGCCATCCGGCGGGGCGGTCGGGCATGAAGTCCACGCCGATCGACTGCCCATTCTGCCAATAGGAGGATACTTGCAGGATCGCCGGGCCGGACAGGCCGCGATGGGTAAACAGCGCCGCCTCGCGAAACGCGGCCTTTCCGCAGCGCGCCACGACGTCGGCGGAAACCCCCGACAATTCGCGGAACAGCAAGTCTTCGCCCGCCAGAGTCAGCGGGACAAGCGCGGGGCGCGGCTGCACGATCCTGAGCCCGAACTGGCGCCCGAGTTCATAGGCAAAGCCGGTCGCGCCCATTTTCGGGATCGACGGCCCCCCGGTGGCGATCACCAGCGATGGCGCGGCGCAGATGCGGCCCCCGGCGGTGATGCGGAACAGGCCGTCGGCATGGCTCACGTCGGCAATCGCGGCATCGCAGGCGATGTCGACCCCGCCGCGCGCGCATTCGTCGAGCAGCATGGCCACGACCGCCTTGGCCGAGCCGTCGCAGAACAATTGCCCCAGCGTCTTTTCATGCCAGGCGATGCCGTGACGGTCCATCAGCGACAGGAAATCGTGCGGGGTATAGCGGCTGAGCGCGGACTTGGCGAAATGGGGATTTTGCGAAAGATAGCGATCCGCGTTGGCGCCCAGATTGGTGAAATTGCAGCGCCCGCCGCCCGAAATCAGGATCTTGCGCCCCGGTTCGGGCGCATGGTCGATCAACAGCACGCGCCGCCCGCGTTGCCCGGCCATCGCCGCGCAGAACAAGCCCGCAGCCCCGGCGCCGAGCACGATGGCATCGTAATTCGCGGTCATGCGCGCGCCAGCCGCACCAGCGCTTCATCGAGCGCGGAGAGAAAGCGCGAGCGGTCCGACCTGGCAAACGGCGGCGGCCCGCCGATCGCTTCGCCCCCGGCGCGAAGGTCGGCCATGATCGCGCGGGTGGCGATCGCCGCGCCGATCGTATTGGGCGTAAACGGCTTGCCATTGGGCGAAATGACAAGAGCGCCCGCCTTGAGGCAGCGATCGGCGAGCAGGATGTCGGCGGTGATCGCCACGCTTTTGGCGTCGCAGTTTTCCGCGATCCAGTCATCGGCGGCATCGAAGCGATCGCTGACCACCATGCGCGTGATCAGCGGATGATCGGGCAGTCGCATCCGGCTGTTGCTGACGATGACGACCGGCACCATCCGGCGCAGCGCGACCCTGAAGATCTCGTCCTTGACCGGGCAGGCATCGGCATCGACCAGGATGCGCAAGAGAAGAGGGGGTAAAGCCACGTGGGCCCCCCATAGCCGCAGCGCCCCGTATCCGCAATCGGCGAGCCTTGCGCGGGGCATGGCCTCATCGAAACAAGGAAATTGTGCGGTCCTGCAAAAAGCTTCACTTGCCGAGGGTGCGCGGGGCTCTCACGTTATCCGCCAAATCCGGCGCTGGAATGCGAGCGCCTTCCTGCAAATTTCGTCACCCCGGACTTGATCCGGGGCCCCGCTCTCTTTTGGTAATGGCACCGAGCTCAGCCAGGAAAAAGCTGGACCCCGGATCAAGTCCGGGGTGACGATATGGGGGTAGGTTGGCGTCCATGAGGTCTGGTTTCGGGTGACGATAGCGGTTGGGTTTGCGCTGCAAGCGAGAGGAAGAGGAAAGCAATGGCAAGGCACGGCTCGCCATGAAACTTGCCGACATCCGCACATTCGTCGTGGGCAATCCGCCGCCGCATTTCGGCGGGCGCTATTTCGTGTTCGTCCGGCTGACCACGGCTTGCGGGATCAGCGGGATCGGTGAGGCCTATGGCGTGCCGTTTTCGCCGCATCTCGTGGCGCAGCTGTGCGAGGATGTTTTTGCCCGCTATGCGCAAGGCGCCGATCCGCACGACGTCGAGGCGCTGTGGCGGCGGGTCTATTCCTCCGGCTTTACGCAAAAACCCGATCTGACCATGATGGGCGTGCTCTCGGCGCTCGAAATGGCCTGTTGGGACATTATCGGCAAGGCGGCGGGGCAGCCGGTCTATAAATTGCTGGGCGGGCGGGTGCATGACCGGCTGCGCGCTTATACCTATATCTATCCGCGCCCCGGCGATCGGGCCGATGTCTATCATGATCCCGATCTCGCCGCCGAGCGGGCGCAAGTCTATCTCGACATGGGCTTTACCGCGCTCAAGTTCGATCCGGCCGGGCCCTATTCGGCGTTCGACGGGCGCCAGCTTTCGCTCGAAGCGCTCGATTTGTGCGAACGTTTTGCGCGCACGTTGCGCGAAGCGGTGGGCAATCGTGCCGATCTCCTGTTCGGCACGCATGGCCAGATGACGGCGGCGGGCGCGATCCGGCTGGCGCGGCGGCTTGAGCCCTATGATCCGCTGTGGCTCGAAGAACCGGTGCCGCCCGATGCCCCCGAAGAAATGGCGCGGGTGGCGCGCGCGACGACGATTCCGATTGCGACCGGCGAGCGGCTGGCGACGAAGTATGACTTTGCCCGCCTGCTCGATTGCGGCGCGGCGGCGATCCTGCAGATGAACCTGGGGCGCGTCGGCGGGTTGCTCGAAGCCAAGAAGATCGCCGCCATGGCCGAAGTGCGCCATGTCCAGATCGCGCCGCATCTCTATTGCGGGCCGGTGGTCGGCGCCGCCAATGTGCAACTGGCGACCGCTTCGCCCAATTTCCTGATTCTCGAAAGCATCGAGGATTGGAGCGGGTTTTATGCGCAGATCCTCAAAAAACCGATCCGTTTCGAGGATGGCCATGTCATCCCGCCGACCGAGCCGGGGCTGGGGGTGGAATTGGACGACGAGGTCGCGCGGGCGCATCCCTATACCGGGGACATGCTCCATCTCGAAATGACGCAGCACCCGGTGCGATGATCGAAGAGGTCGATTATGTCGTGGTCGGCGCGGGCACGGCGGGCTGCGTCGTCGCCAGCCGCTTGTCCGAAGATCCGTGGACGCACGTCGCGCTGCTCGAAGCGGGCGGGTCGGACCTGTCTTTGTGGATACAGTTGCCGATCGGCTATGGCCGCACGTTTTTCAATCCGCGCATCAACTGGATGTTCGAAACCGAGCCTGTCGCCGCGCTCGGCGGGCGGACGAGCTATTGGCCGCGCGGCAAAGTCGTCGGCGGATCGGGCTCGATCAATGCGATGGTCCATGTGCGCGGCTTTCCCCACGATTACGATGCCTGGGCCGGCGCGGGTAATCCCGGCTGGGGCTGGCGCGACGTGCTGCCCTGGTTCACGCGGTCCGAAGATCACGATCTGGCGAAAGGTCTTGGACAAGGTGACGGCTTTCACGGGCGCGGCGGGCCGCAGCATGTCACCGACATGTCCGCTTCGGTCCATCCCTTGTGCGCCTGGTTCCTCGAAACCGGGCGCACGATGGGCCACCGGGTCACTGCCGATTTCAACGGACCCGACGGCGAAGGCTTTGGCATCTATCAGATCAACACGCGCGGCGGCTGGCGCGCCTCGACGGCCAATGCCTATTACTGGCCGGTGCGCCATCGCCGCAATCTGACGCTGATCCGCAAGGCGCGCGTGATGCGGCTGCTGTTTGAAGGGCGGCGCGCGGTCGGGGTCGCCTTTCGGCAGGGCGGGCGCGAACGGGTGATCCGCGCGCGGCGCGAAGTCGTGCTCTGCGCAGGGGCGATCGGGTCGCCGCAGATCCTGCAACTGTCGGGCGTGGGCGATGCCGCGCTGTTGATGCGGCACGGCATTCCCGTGGTCGCCGATCTGCCTGCCGTGGGGCAAAACCTGCAGGATCATCTGGCGGTCAGCTATTTCTATCGCACGTCGGTGCCGACGCTGAACAATGTGCTGCGCCCGTTTCTTGGCAAGCTGGCGGCGGCGGCGCGCTACATGATCGATCGGCGCGGCCCCCTGTCGATGAGCGTCAATCAGGCGGGCGGCTTTGTCCGCGCCCGGCCCGAAGACGCCCGTCCCGCGTTTCAGCTCTATTTCAGCCCGGTCAGCTATACGCGCACGCCGATCGCCGCGCGGCGCCTGCTCAATCCCGATCCGTTCCCGGCGTTCCTGCTGTCGTTCAATGCCTGCCGTCCGACCAGCCGGGGGCATCTGGCGATCACGTCCGCCGATCCGTTTGCGGCGCCGGAAATCCATCCCAATTACCTTGCGACCGATCACGACATCGCCGAGGCGCGGATGGGCGTGCGGCTCTTGCGCGACATCGCGCGGACGCGGCCGCTGGCCGACATCATTGTCGAGGAATTGCAGCCCGGCCCCGATGTGGTCGATGACGAGGCGTTGTTTGCCGATTTCCGCGCCCGCGCCGATACGGTCTATCATCCCACCTCGACCTGCCGGATGGGGCCCGATCCGCGTACTGCGGTGGTCGATGCGCGGCTGCGCGTCCATGGCATCGGCGGCTTGCGCGTGATCGATGCCTCGATCTTTCCGCAAGTGACCAGCGGCAACACCAACGCGCCGACCGTGATGGTCGCCGAAAAGGGCGCGGCAATGCTGGCCGAAGACCGCAATTTGCGATAGCCACACGCCTTCTTTGACGGAAGGTCAGATGGGCTCACGGTTCAATTTGCGCGATTTGCCGCCGCTCAAGGCGCTGCGTGGCTTTGAAGCGGCGACGCGGCATCAGTCGATCCGCGAGGCGGCGGGCGAATTGTGCCTGACGCCGCCCGCGATCAATCACCAGATTCAGCTGATCGAAGACGCGCTCGGCGTGCAACTGTTTGCGCAGGACGGGCGCCATGTCGTGTCGACCGAGGAAGGGCGACTGCTCTATCCCTACGTCCGCGCCGCGTTTGAATCGCTGCTCGAAGGGGTCGAGGCGGTGCGCCGCCATGCTGCCGATACGCCCTTGCGCGTGCAGACTTATGTCACGGCCTCGATCCGCTGGCTCGCGCCGCGCGTGCCGCTGTTTCTACAGGATCATCCCGGCATCGCGCTGTCGCTGACGACGTGTGCGGTCGACTGGACGTTTGACGAAGGCCATGCCGATCTCGGGCTGATTTATTGTGCGCAGGAGCCCGATCCCGAGCGCTATCACTGGGTGCCGCTGTTTCCCTATACGCTCGATCCGGTGTGCAGCCCGGCATTCCTCGAACGCGCCGGCGGCCATCTCGATGCCGCCGCGCTGATGCACCAGCCGCTGGTCGCCAATTATACCGAAGAGCACAATTGGGCGCGCTGGTTCGCCGATGCGGGCGTCGCCTTTGCGCCGGGCGTGCCTTATCTGATGGTCGACACGCTGGCGGTCGCGCTCGAAATGGCGCTGGCCGGGCGGGGCGTCGCGCTGGTCAACGGGCCCTTTGCCGAACAGGACATCGCCGCAGGCCGACTGGTGCGCCCGGTCGACCATACCGTGGTCTGCCCGGGCGCATGGGGCCTGATCTGCCGCAAGGCGATGGCCGACAAGCGGCCCGTGCGGCTGTTCATCGACTGGTTGAGCGCCAATTGCGCATAGTCGGCACCGGCCCGCTCCCCCACCCGACCTCCCATAGGGTACTGTCGCAGGGAGGTCGGGTGGGGGAGCGGGCCGGTGCCGACCTCGCAATCAACTCTTTGGCGGATTGCGCATGACCGATCAGCGTCTGGGCACGACTTCGTAGCCGGGCTCTTCGGGCTCATCATCGACCATGTCTGCCGGAAAGCCGGTGCCCAGCACTTTGAGGCCGAGCGGTTCTTCATAGCGGCGGATGATGTTGGGCGAAAATTCGCGGTCGCCATAGGTCGCGCGCGCTTCGTCGAACAGGCGCACGATCAGCGGCGACATTTCGAGCGCGACCCCCGCATCGCGCGCCAGATCGTCGAACAGGCCGATGTCCTTGGCGACGAGATCCATGGTGAAATTGATGTCGCGGCTGCCGTTCAGGATCACCTGGCTTTCGGTTTCGTGGACAAAGCTGTTGCCCGACGAAATGCGGATCGCCTCGTATGTGGTGTTCATGTCGAGCCCGACCGCCTTGCACGTGGTCAGCGCTTCGGCCAGCGCGACCAGATGCACCGTGCACAAGTAATTGGTCATGACCTTGAGCCGCGATGCCGTGCCCAGCGGGCCGGTGTGCAACACGCGCCGCCCCAATGTGGTCAGCACCGGCAGCACGCGTTCGAACCCTTCGCGCGGGCCGCCTGCAAAAATGGAAATGTTGCCCGTTTCGGCGCGATGGCACCCGCCCGAGACCGGGCATTCCATGAACAGCGCGCCTTGCGCTTCGACCAGGGCGCCCAGCCGCAGCACTTCGGCATAGTCGGTCGTGCTCATTTCCATCCACACTTGCCCCGCCCGCAGCACCGGCAGAAACCCGTCTGGCCCTTCGGCCACGGCGGCGCTTGCGGCGGGCGAGGGCAGACAGGTGATGACGATGTCGACGGTTTCAGCCAGCTCGCGCGGGCTGTCGGCGGCGGTCGCCCCGCGTGCGACGAATTCGGCGACCAGCGCAGGATGGAGATCGCGCACCACGACAGCGTGGCCATTGCGCAAGAGGCTGCCCGCCAGCTTGCCGCCGACATTGCCCAATCCGATAAACCCGATGCGCATGCGTCGCCCCCTGTGTGCCGCAAAAACCGTGGGCTTGCTGCAAAGGGGCGACAACTGAAATTAATCCGGCGATCGGTCAGATTTCCTGTCGCCCGCGCCCCATGGCCCCTGGCGCAAGCTCCAGATCAGGGTCTGGCGGGCATGGGCAATGCGCGGATGGCGCAAGGCTGCGGGCGACCAGACGAGGAAGTAGGAATTGTATGTCGGCCCCACCGGCGCGGGGATTTCGACCAGTTCGCCGCGCGCCAGTTCGCCCGCGCAAAGATAGGTCGGCAGCACCGACCAGCCGAACCCGACACCGAGCAGCGCGCGCAGCCCGCGCAGATCGGGCGCGATCAACGCGGGGCTGACCGGCTGGCGGAACAGGCGGTTGGTTTCGAGCCATTCGTCGATCAGCGGGCGCTCGATATTGTAGGCCAGCACCGGCTCGGTCGCCAGCACAGCGGCCAGATCGGCCGCCGCCGTGATCCGCGCAGCGACAGCGGGCGCGGCGACCGCGATCACCGGCTCGGAATGGACCAGTTCACTGCGCAGCCGCCGGTCGGTGATGGTAAAGGCCGACAAGCCGAGGTCGCAGTGCCCGTCGACCAGCGCATGGAGCACGCCGTCGCGGTCGGCGGTTTGCAGCCGCACGCGCATCCCCGCTTCGAGCAACGGCACGAGCATCGGCGCGATCACTTCGGACAGGAAATCGGAATTGCCGATCATGCGGATCGCGCCTGCCAGTTCGGCCGACCGCGCGCGCGCTGTGGCCAGCGCCGCTTCGGCCACGTCGAGCCTGTCGCCGATGTCGGCGGCGAGTTCGTCGCCGGCTGCCGTGGGATTGACGCCGTGGACATGGCGTTCGAACAATTGCCGCCCGATCGCGCTTTCCAGGCTGGCGATATGCTGCGAAACCGCCGGCTGCGTCAGGCCGAGCGAACGGGCCGCGCTGCTGATCGAACGCTGTCGGTAGACTTCGACGAATGTGCGCAGCCGGGTGAGCATATAAGCCGGGCCATAAATAATTTTATGGCAGTGGTCCAGTTCGCTTGTGAGGGCGCGCGGGCAATGTCTGTTAGAAATGCTCTTGCGAATTGAGAGCGATTCGTCGCCGACGGGCTCCCTGACCGTCGGCGACGAACTGGTTCAGATGGTTGGTACACTATGTCATGACCTGAGTTTATGCCGGTTTAGCCCGGGCCGCCCACCCCAAGCCCCCCCCCAGGGCTGGCCCGCGCTGCGGCGAGGCATCGCAACTGCCCCCCACCCCATGCGATGCCTCGCCGCCCATCTTGCGGCTTTTCGCTTCCGCCGGCCTTGCGCGCAGGGCGGCGCGCGGGGATCACCCGATACTTTCGTAGTTCTTGCGTTGTCGCCGGTTACGCGCATGCCTGACCGGCATGTCGGGATGATCGTGGCGTTTTTTTCCGGAGGGTCCGTTGCCGAGAGGCTCGTTGGTTTTTGGCGATCTGTGCATGATCGTGGCGACGATGCGTCGGTTGCAACTGGCCGCCGGGTTTCCCGACGCGGACTCGCGACGCGACCGGTTGCGGCGGGTGGCGCAGCTGATTCATGACAATCATGCGGCGCTGGCCGCAGCGGCCGCTGCGGATCGTGGATTCGGCGCCGATCCGGCCTATCCCGCCGCCGATCTTGTCGCCACTTTGGCCAGTCTGGACCATGCCATCCGCCATGTCGGCGCGTGGATGGCCGAAGAGCCGCATGGCGATGGGCGCCCGCACGTCAGCTATTGGCCGCAAGGGGTGATCGGGATCATCGCGCCCTGGACTCATCCGGTCAGCCTGGCGCTGGCCCCGCTGGCGGGAATTCTCGCGGCGGGCAATGTTGCGATGATCAAGCTTTCGGCACATGCGCCGCGCAGCAGCGATCTCGTTGCCGATCTTGTCGGGCGCTATTTCGCGCCGGGCGAACTGGGCGTGGTGCTGGGTGACGATACCGTGGGCGCGGCCTTTGCCGAGCTGCCGCTGGCGCATCTGGTGTTTACCGGCAGCGCGCGCGCGGCGCGATCGGTGGCGAGCGCGGCGGCAACGCGGTTGATGCCGGTGACGTTTGCAGTGGGGGGCAAGTCGCCTGCGGTCGTTTCGGCGGATGCCGACATCGATGCGGCGGCGCGGTTCATCATGACGGCAAAGCTGCGCCATGGCGGGCAAAGCAGCCGGGCGGTCGATCACGTGCTGGTCGCGCGGTCGCGGCTTGACGCCTTTGTCGCTGCGGCGTGCGATCATGCCGTGCGCATCCTGTGCGGCGCGGATGGTGCGCCGGTGCTGTTTCCGGCGAGCGTCAAGCATATTCACCATGATCGCCTGGTCGGCCTGATCGCCGATGCGCAAAAGCGCGGGGCCCGACGCGTCCGGCTTGAGTCCGGGCCAGGCTGGGTCTCGGCCGCAAAAGGGCGGCGAGCCGGCGGCGCGGATTCCGGCGGGACCGCCCGGTTGGCGCCGGAAATCCTGCTCGATGTCGATGACACGATGGCGATCATGCAGGAGGAAGTGTTCGGCCCGATCCTGCCGATCATGGCCGTCGATGACGATCATGCGGCGATCGAACGCCTCGGCGGCGTGCAAGGGACCTGGCAGCGCTCGGCCATGGCCTGGTATTTCGGGTCGGACCCGGCGGTGCAGGCGATGTTTGCCGAGCGCGTTCCGGCGGCAACGGCGATGATCAACCCGACAGGCGACACCACCGATCTGGGCGATGGCCCGGAGCCGACGGTCCCCAGCAGCAATCTTTGGTCGGGCGAAGCCGGTTTTCACCGCTTTGCCGTCGCGCGCAGGCTGGTATATGCGCAAGACCAGGGGCACACTGCGCCGATAGCGCATTTCATCGATTAAGCGGCTGGCAGAAAACGATCCCATGATTGAGACGTGTTTCCTTTCCGGCGCGCCTTGCGCGAAAGTGCGGTGCTGTTCCTGCGGCTGGGGATGCCTTGCGCCCGGCGCGGGGGCATCGGCATGAAGCGCTGGATTCCGCATTGGTGGCCAGCGCTGATCTATTCGATCAAGAACGCGATCGCCGCGCTGATGGCCTTGGGGATCAGCCTGCTGGTCGGGCAGGATATGCCGTTCTGGGCGATAACCACGGTCTATATCGTCGCCAATCCGGTTTCGGCGGTGACCCGGTCAAAGGCGATCTATCGCGCGATCGGGACGGTGATCGGCGCGGCGGTGGCGGTGGCCCTGGTGCCGATGCTGGTCGAATGGCCCCTGATGCTCAGCCTGGCGCTGGCGCTGTGGGTGGGCGGGTGCCTTGCCATCTCGCTGCTCGACCGGTCGCCACGCGCCTATGTACTGATGCTCGCGGGTTATACCGCGACGATCATCGGCTTTCCCGCCGTCAATCGGCCCGAAGCGATCTTTGATGTGGCGACCGCGCGGGTGACCGAGATTCTGCTCGGCATCGCTTGCGCAACCGCCGTGCACAGCCTGATTCTGCCGCAATCGCTGGGCGAACGCCTTGGGCCCCGGCTCGAAGCCTGGCTGAGCGATGCGGAAGCCTGGTTGTCCGACATTCTCACGGCCAAAGTCGATCCTCCGGCCGATGACCCGACCGATGACTTCGAGCGCGACCGGCGCCGGCTGGCGGTCGATGCGGTCGAATGCGTGCTTTTGGCCACGCATGTGCCTTATGACACGTCGCATTGGCGCGAGGCCAACCGCACGGTTCAGGCGCTGCTCTATCGCATGTTGCTGCTCTTGCCGTTGCTGTCGGGGCTGGCCGACCGGCGGCGCAGTCTGCGCAACGATCCTGCGCTCGCACCGGCGATGGCCAACGCACGCAACTGGCTGGCCAAAGGCGAGCCGATGAATGCGCAGCCCGACTACCTCACGGGCGCGCCGCAGGGACGGACCTGGTCCGATCTCTTGCGCGAAAGCTTTCTCGTGCGGTTGGGTCAGGCTTCGACCGTGCTGGGCGAATCGCGTCAGTTGCTGGCCCGGCTTGAAGATCCGAGAGCCTCGCTGCCGTCCGCGCTCGATAGCCAACGCGTGCAATTGCGGCTTTCGAACGACCCTGGACTTGCCCTCATGTCGGGCCTGTCCGCTTCGGTCGCGATTCTGCTGGTCACCGCGTTCTGGATTCTGACAGGCTGGCCCGATGGCGCGAGCGCTGCGGTAATGACCGGGGTGTTCTGCTGCCTGTTTGCGGCGATGGACAATCCGGTGCCGATGATCCTGGCCTTTGGTGCGTCGATCACGGGGGCCATTCCGCTTGCCGGACTCTACCTGTTCGGCGTGTTGCCCCAGGTCGACGGTTTCTGGGCCTTGAGCCTCGTGCTCTTGCCGCCGATGCTGGGGATCGGCATGTTTCTGATCGATCCGCGCCGGGGCATGCTGGCGACGGCGTTCGCCATGGGCTTTTTCACGGCGTTGGCGCTGCAACAGGAATACAGTGCCGATCTCGAACGCTTCATCAACAGCAATATCGGACAAGTGCTGGCGGTGTTTGCCGCCGCCGGGACTACGGCAGCGATGCGCGGCTCTGCGACGGGCGGGGCGATCGCCCGGATGGCCCGGCGCCAACATGCGGATCTGGCCCGGCTTGCCGCGGCGACCACCGCGCCCGACCCGGCACAAGTGCTCAGCCGGGCCAGCGACCAGCTCGCGCTCATCACCCAGCGACTGGGCGCGGGCGACGAGCGCGCCGTCATGGGGCTGAGCGAAGTGCGCATCGCCAGCAATATCGCCGCCGTGCAGCAATTGCGCGCCTCTGCCGAGCGCCCCTTGCGCGTGGCCTGTTCCCGCTTGCTTCACACTGCCGCACGGCATTTTTCGCATAGCGTGCCGGGCGCGACGCCGCCGCCTGCGCTGTTGACGCAAATCGACCGGGCGCTGCGGCTGACGCTTGATGCCGCGCCGCCGCGTGCGGGCCATGCCGGGGAACTGATCGGCAGCGATCCGGCCACCGGGCGCGCCGAACTGGTCGCGCTTCGCCGCAATCTGTTTCCCGATGCCCCCGACTTTCTGCCCCCCGAAGCCCTGATTGGGCCAACAACCGGGCCAACAACCGGGCTGGCGCCAGAGGCCGTGATACCATGATCCAGGAATACACCGTCCACGGCATTCTGATTGCCACGGCCCCGTTCACGGCCTGCGTTGCGCTGGTCATCGCCTTTGCGATGCATCGCGTGCTGATGGCCTTGCGCTTTTATCGCTGGGTCTGGCATCCGATCCTGTTCGATAGTGCGATGTTCATGCTCGTGTGGGCGCTGATCACTTTTCACCCCTTGCCGATACCCCAAGGATTGCTGCCATGAATGCTCCCCGCCTGAAACTGACGGGCCCTGTCGCTGTCCAGATCGGTCGCGTCGGCCTGACCAGCGTGCTTGCCATCGCAGCGGCCTTTGCCGGCTGGCGCTTGTGGACTCATTATGAGGCCGATCCCTGGACTCGCGACGGGCGTGTCCGCGCCGAAGTGGTGCAGATCGCGCCCGATGTCCCGGGGCTGGTCACGGCGATTTTCGTCGGCAATGACTCGGTGGTGCATCGCGGTCAGGTGCTGTTCGAGATTGACCGCCCGCGCTATCAGATCGCGCTGACGCAGGCCGAGGCGAGCATGGCCCAGGCCGAGGCCGCTGCCGGGCGAACCGGCGCCGGGGTGAACAAGGCGCGCGCCGAACTGGCCGAAGCGCAGCGCGAGGCAAAGCGCAACCGGGGCCTGGGCGAACTGGTCGCGACCGAAGTCACCGAACAGAGCGAAACCAAAGTCGCCACGGGCCAGGCCGCGCTGGCCGACGCGCTGGGCGCCGTGGCGCTGGCCGACAGCGCCGTCGCGGCGGCGCGCAGCGCACGCGATCTTGCCCGGCTCAATCTCGAACGCACCCGCGTGATCGCGCCGATGGACGGGCGCCTGTCCGACATGGCCCTGCGCGCAGGCGATTATGTGACGCCGGGCAAGCCGGTGATGGGGATGGTCGATACGGCATCGCTGCGCGTCGAAGGCTATTTCGAGGAAACCAAGCTGCCCGCAGTACACGTCGGGCAAACGGCCTCGATTCACCTGATGGGCGAAGATCGCGAGCTGCATGGCCATGTCGTGTCGATTGCCAACGCGATCGAGGACCATGACCGGGGCGCCAGCCCGACCATGCTGCCTGCGATCAACCCGAATTTCAGCTGGGTGCGATTGGCGCAGCGCGTGCCGGTGCGTATTGCGCTGGATAACCCGCCGGCCGACATCGCGCTGATACCCGGACGCACCGCGACGATCACGCTCGACATGCCGCGTTCGGACAAAAAGCGGACTGACCAGGGGCAGGGCAAATGACCCGCGCGCCGTTGTTTGGTCTGGCCGCCGCCTTTGCCTTGTCGGGCTGCGCGGCGGTCGGGCCCAATTATCACTTGCCCAGGAATGCGGCGGCCAATGCTCCGGCGGCGCAAGGCGCATTTCAGGAGGCAAGTCCGAAAACCGGCGTCAGCGCCGATCCGCTGCCGCCGCGCTGGTGGCATCTCTATGACGATCCGGTGCTCGATACGCTGGAGGAACAGGCGCTCGCCGCCAACACCGACTTGCGCATCGCGGCGGCCAATCTGGCGCGGGCGCGCGCCGTTACGTCTGTGGCCGAAGGGGCGAAAGAGCCCGAGTTCAAAGTCGATGCCATGGCCGAGCGCGCCCGACTGTCGGGTGAATCCTATCTCTTGTCCGATTCTCTGCCGGTCATGAATCTGGGCGAGGGGATGGGCGGGGTCAGCTATCAGATCGACCTGTTCGGGCAGATCCGTCGCTCGGTCGAAGCCGCGCGCGCCGATGAATCCGCAAGCGAGGCGACCCTCGGCGTTGTCAAAGTGACTCTCGCGGCCGAAGTCGCGCGTGCCTATCTGACGCAATGCGCGGCGGCCGAGGCGATCGACATCGGCGAAAAGGCGATTGCGGTCGATACCCGCTCGCTCGATATTGCGCGTCGGCTCAAGGAGGCCGGACGGGCCGGGGAAAGCGACGTGACGCGGGCCGAGGCGCGGCTGGCGCAAGTCGAATCGCTCGTCCCGGCGCAGCGGGCACGATCGCGCGCGGCGCTCTATCGGCTGGCCTATCTGATGGGCAAGGCGCCCGCCGACTATCCGCGCGAGGCGCAGCGTTGCACGGCCATTCCCGCGATTGCCCGGCCGCTGCCGATCGGCGGCGGCGCCGCGCTGATCGCCCGCCGCCCCGATGTTCATGTCGCCGAGCGTCAGTTGGCCGGCGCCACCGCGCGGATCGGGATCGCCACGGCGGCACTCTATCCGCAGATCGGGATCGGCCTGTCGGGCGGCTCGTTCGGGCTGTTGAAAGATCTGGGCACGGCGCCCGCCAACACCTGGTCGATCGGCGGGCTGCTGCATTGGACGATTCCCGGCGGCGGTGAACGCGCGCGAGTCCGCGCGGCCAATGCCGAGGCCGATGCCGCGTTGGCCCGCTTCGATGCGACCGTGCTGGGCGCCTTGCGCGAAACCGAAACGGCGCTGGCGACTTATGCCGAAGATCACAACCGCGCCGTATCGCTGGGCGAAGCGCGCGCGGCGGCAGAACGCGAAGCCGACGAGGTGCGCGCCATGCGCAAGGCCGGGCGCAGCCCGCTGCTCGCCTCGATCGGCGCAGCGCAAGCGACGCTTTCTGCGCGCGCGGCGGAAACCGGCGCGCGCGAAGCGATCGCGATGGATCAGGTCAATCTGTTCCTCGCGCTGGGCGGCGGCTGGTAAGCCGCCGCCTGCCGGTCACGCTTTTGGCCAATCACGCTTTTGGCCAATCACGCTTCGGCGATAACCGGGTTGGTCAGCGTGCCGAGCACGCCGATCGATACGGTGACCGTGTCGCCGGGCACCAGATAGAGCGGCGGCTGGCGCTTGTCGCCGACCCCGCCCGGCGTGCCGGTGGCGATGACATCGCCGGGGGCGAGCTCGGTAAACGTCGAGCAATAGGCGATGATCGTGGGGATGTCCCAGATCAGATCGCTGACCGGCTGATCCTGCACCAGTTGGCCGTTGACGCGGGTCTGCACGCGCTGGCTGCCCAGATCGGGCGCTTCGTCGAGGGTGACCAGCGCCGGGCCAAAGCCGCCGGTGCCGGGCCAGGTCTTGCCGGGGGTGAACTGGATATTGTGGCGCTGCCAGTCGCGGATCGACCCGTCGTTGAACGGGGCCAGGCCCGCGACGTGGTCCCAGGCGTCGGCGGCCGCAATGCGGCGCCCGCGCTTGCCGATCACCACGGCGAGTTCGCCTTCATAGTCGAAACGCGTGGTTTCGGGCGGATGGATAAAGGCGCCGTGATCGCCGACCAGCGAATCCGCCCAGCGGTGAAAGATCGTCGGGTGCTCTTTCTGTTCGCGCCCGGTTTCGGCGACATGCGTTGCATAGTTCAGCCCGACGCACAGGATCTTGCCCGGATTGGGAATGACCGGCAGCAGCGTGACCGCCGCCAGCGCCAGCGCCGGTCCCGTTTCACCCGCCTGATCAAGGCCCGCCGCGATTGCCGCCTTGAGATCGACCGGCGCGCCTGCAACGGCGCCGAGGTCGAGAACGGTCTGGCCGTCAAGGCGGCCCCACGAGGCGCTGCCGTCGGGGCGGAGGAAGGATACGAAACGCATGTGCAGGCTCCAGACAGGCAGGGATGAGGATGCGGATGTGTGCCTTTAGCCCGAAAAAAAGGCGGTCGGAAATCCCCCGTGCGGCAATCCGCTTGACCTTCGCCGTTCAGCGGTGAGGAATGCGCGCGATGCTGCCGTGGCGGCGCAGGAGAGTGCCCGATGATCATCGCCTCGATCCCCGATTTTCGCGAAGCAGCGCGGCGGCGCCTGCCGCATTTCCTGTTCGAATATATCGATGGCGGCAGCTATGCCGAAGTCACGCTGGGCCGCAATATCGCCGATCTTGAAGCGATCGCGCTGCGCCAGCGGGTGTTGCGCGACATTTCGCGGATCGACACGTCGACCGAACTGTTCGGCGTGAAGCAGGATCTGCCGGTGATCCTGGCGCCCGTCGGGCTGGCCGGGCTGGCGGCGCGGCGCGGCGAAACGCAGGCGGTGCGTGCGGCCAATGCCGCCGGGGTGCCGTTTACCCTGTCGACCGTCTCGGTCTGCCCGATTGCCGAAGTGGCGGCGGCGTCCGACCGGCCGTTCTGGTTTCAGCTCTACATGATTCGCGATCGCGCATTCATGAAGGATTTGCTGGCTCAGGCGCGCGCGGCGGGATGCAGCGCGCTGGTGTTCACGGTCGATCTGCCGGTTCCGGGCAGCCGCTATCGCGATGTGCGTTCGGGGCTGTCGGGCGCGCCGGGCCTTGCGGGCGCCATGCGCCGCCTTGCCCAGGTCGCGGCGCGGCCAGACTGGGCATGGGATGTCGGCCTGTTCGGGCGGCCGCACCATCTCGGCAATGTCGCCCCGGTGTTGCAGGGCAAGACGGGCCTCAGCGATTTCCTCCGCTGGATGGGTCGCAATTTCGATCCCTCGATCACTTGGGCCGATCTCGATTTCCTGCGCGCCGAATGGCAAGGGCCGCTGATCATCAAGGGGATTCTCGATCCCGACGATGCGCGCCGGGCCGCAGAGCTTGGTGCCGACGGGATCGTCGTGTCGAATCATGGCGGGCGTCAGCTCGACGGGGTGCTGTCTTCGGCGCGCGCCTTGCCGGCGATTGCCGATGCCGTGGGCGATCGGCTGACCGTGCTGGCCGATGGCGGGGTGCGTTCGGGGCTCGATGTGGCAAGGATGCTGGCGCTGGGCGCGCGCGGGGTCATGCTCGGTCGCGCCTGGGCCTATGCGCTGGGGGCCGGTGGCGAGGCGGGGGTGGCACAGATGCTTCGGCTGATCGCTGCGGAACTGCGCGTCGCGATGGCGCTGGGCGGGGTGACCCGGATTGGCGAAATCGACCGCTCGGCGCTGGCCACCCCCGTCGCGCCATGATCCGGGAAAGTGACAATTTTTGTTTTTGGGCAGTGCCTTGCCCCATAACATAGGGTATTTGCCGAGAGGATTTGACGCGGCGCAATGATGCACTGCATCAAAAGCGGGATGAGCGAGCGCACGAACCATATTCGTGCCGACCGATCCCAGAGGTGCTGCTATGGCCGATGATCATGCCTTGCCGCAAGGCGACCCGTTCGACGGTGTCGCGCAGACGATCGACAATGCCGCCCGCGCGGCGGTTTCGCAGGCGACCGGCGGGCTTTCGCCGGTCACTCTGGCGCAGTCCTTTTCCGATTGGGCGCTGCATCTGGCCATTTCGCCCGGTCGGCAGATGGAATTGATGGGCAAGGCTGCGCGCAAGGCGATGCGGTTGACTCAATACCTTGCCGGCACTGGCTCAAACGGGGGCTCAGACGGGGGCCCCGACGGGGCGCCGCCCGCGCCCGCGATCGAGCCTTTGCCGCAGGATCGCCGCTTTGCCGATCCGGCATGGCGCAAGCAACCGTTCGACACGATTGCGCAAGCCTTCCTGTTGCATCAGCAATGGTGGCACGCGGCGACCACGGGGGTGCGCGGGGTTTCGGCGCATCACGAGGCGGTGGTCGAATTCACCACGCGGCAGATCCTCGACATGGCCGCGCCGACCAATTTCATCGCCACCAATCCCGTGCTGCAACAGCGCATTATCGACACCGGCGGCCATTGCCTGATCGAAGGGGCGAAGCATTTCCTCGATGATATGCGCCGCGCGATGTCGGGCGATCCGCCGGCCGGGGCCGAAGCGTTCGAGCCCGGTCGCGATGTTGCCGTGTCGCCCGGCAAAGTGGTCGCGCGCAACGAACTGATGGAGCTGATCCAGTATGCGCCGACGACCGAAAGGGTGCGGCCCGAGCCAGTGCTGATCGTGCCGGCGTGGATCATGAAATACTACATCCTCGATCTCAGCCCGCACAATTCGCTGGTGCGCTGGCTGACCGGTCAGGGATTCACGGTGTTCATGATCTCGTGGCACAATCCCGACAGCGCCGATCGCAACTTTAACATGGACGATTATCGCCGGCTCGGCCCGGTGGCCGCTCTCGATGCGATCAGCGCGATTACCGGTTCCCCTCATATTCATGCCGCCGGGTATTGCCTGGGCGGGACCTTGCTGGCGCTCACGGCGGCGGCGCTGGCGCGCGACGGTGATCGGCGACTGGCGAGCCTGACCTTCCTTGCCGCGCAGACCGAGTTTTCCGAGCCGGGGGAGCTCGCGCTGTTCATCGACGAGGCGCAAGTCGATCTGATCGAGGCGATGATGTGGACGCGCGGCTATCTGGCCGGCGGCCAGATGGGCGGCGCGTTTCAGATATTGCGGTCGAACGACCTCGTCTGGTCGCGGATCCTGACCGAATACCTGATGGGCGAGCGCGAGCCGATCAATGACTTGCTCGCCTGGAACGCCGATAGCACGCGCATGCCTTATGCGATGCACAGCGAATATCTGAAGCGGATGTTCCTCAACAACGATCTTGCCGCAGGACGCTATACGGTCGGCGGGCGCGCGGTCTCGCTGTCGGCGCTGCATCAGCCGATTTTCATGGTCGGCACCGAAAGCGATCATGTTGCGCCGTGGCGTTCGGTGCACAAGCTGCATTTCCTGACCGGCGCCGAAATCCGCTTTGTCCTGACCAGTGGGGGACACAACGCGGGAATCGTTTCCGAACCCGGCCATCCCCGCCGCCATTTCCGTGCGGCGACCCGGCCTGCCGACGGTATCGCGCTGTCGCCCGACGAATGGCTGGCGCAGGCCGAGCCGCGCGAGGGATCGTGGTGGACCGATTGGGCCCAATGGCTGGTCGAGCGTTCCGGCCCGCCCGAGCCGCCGCCGCCGCTCGGGCGCGCAGAGGCGGGCTATCCCGCGCTTGACGCCGCGCCGGGTCGCTACGTTCACGAACGCTGATTCCCCCCCCTCTCAAAAAAGTCTGGCGCCTATGGCGATTCGTCCCGCAACGATACTTGTCCCCCTGGTTGCCGCAGCGCTCGTCGCGGGCGGTGTGGTGTGGTGGCGTGCGGAAACCCGTTCCGCGCTGCCGCCGGGAATTGTGGCCAGCAATGGCCGGATCGAGCTGACGCGCAGCGATGTCGCGGTCAAATACCCCGGTCGGCTGATCGCGCTCCATGTCGATGAAGGCGACCAAGTCCATGCAGGCGATCTGATTGCCGAAGAAGATCCCGCCGACACGCTGGCCCAGTTGCAACAGGCCGAGGCGGTCCGTGCGCGGGCGCTCGCCGCGACCAGCCGCGCTGCGGGCGAAACCGCTGCCCGCGAAAGCCAGGCCGGGATCGCCGCGATCGATCTGGACCAGACGGCAAGGCTCGATGCGCAAAAGATGGTCTCACCGGTCGAACTGCAACAGCGGCGGCTCGCCTTTGCCGGTGCCGGTGCGGCGGTTGCGGCTGCGCGCGGGGGTATTGCCGAGGCGCGCGGCGCGGTGGCCGAGGCCGATGCCGGGATTGCCCGGCTGAAAAATGTCCTGAACGATTTGCGCATTGCCGCGCCGGGCCGCCCCGGCACGCGCTACAGCGTCGAATATCGCGTGGTCGAAAATGGCGCGGTGCTGCCTGCCGGGGGGCGGGTGGTGTCGCTGCTCAATCCCGACGACGTGACGCTGACGCTGTTCCTGCCCGCAGCGACCGTGGCAAGGCTTGCCGTGGGCGACGAGGCGCGGATCGTGCCCGAAGGGCTCGGCATCGCCATCCCGGCGCGGATCAGCTTCATCGCGCCCGATGCGCAGTTCACGCCGAAATTCGTCGAAACCGCCAGCGAACGCGAAAAGCTGTCGTACCGGGTGAAGCTGTCGATCCCCGCCGATCAGGCGCGCGCGCTCCATGGCCGGTTGAAGGCGGGGATGACCGCCGATGGCTATGTCCGCACCGATCCGCATCAGGGCTGGCCCAAACTGGGGTCGGCGTCGGCACGCAACGGGTCATGACGGGCGATCCCGGCCCGGCAATCCGTCTTGCCGGGGTGTCGCATCTCTATGGTGCGACATGCGCGCTCGATTCGATCACGCTCGACCTGCCGCGCGGCGAAGCGGTGGCGCTGGTCGGCCCCGACGGGGTGGGCAAATCGACGCTGCTCGGGCTGATCGCCGGGGTGCGGCGCCCGCAGAGCGGGCATCTGAGCGTGCTTGGCCACGATCTTGTCGCCACGAGCGCGGGCAGCGAGGCGCGCGCTGCGTTTCTGTCGCGTATCGCCTATATGCCGCAAGGGCTGGGCAAAAATCTCTATCCGACGCTCAGCGTTGCGGAAAACATCGATTTCTTTGGCCGCCTGTTCGGGCTCGATGCAAAGGCGCGCGCGGCCCATACGCGGCGGCTGCTCGATGCGACCGGGCTGGCCCCCTTTCCCGACCGCCCGGCGGGCAAGCTGTCGGGGGGAATGAAGCAAAAGCTCGGGCTGTGCTGCGCGCTGGTCCACGATCCCGATCTCCTGATTCTCGACGAGCCGACCACCGGGGTCGATCCCCTGTCGCGGCGCCAGTTCTGGGATCTGGTCGATGCGATCCGCGCCGAACGGCCGGGGCTGACCGTGCTTGTCGCGACCGCCTATATGGACGAGGCGGAGCGCTTTGCGCATCTCGTGGCGATGGACAACGGGCGGATCATTGCCGCCGGGCCGACCGCCGAGGTCATCGCCGGGACGGGCGCCAAGACGCTGGAGGCCGCCTATATCCGCCTCCTGCCGCCCGAGCGTCGGCCCGAGGGCGACATGCTGGTGGTGCCCGCCTATGTCGCGCGCGACGAACCCCCGGCGATCGAGGCGCATGATCTGGTCCGCCGCTTTGGCGATTTCGTGGCCGTCGATCATGTCAATTTCAGCATCGCGCGCGGCGAGATCTTCGGCTTTCTCGGCTCGAACGGGTGCGGCAAGACCACTACCATGAAAATGCTGACCGGGCTGATCGATGCGAGCGAAGGCAGCGCGACGCTGTTTGGCAAGACGATCGAGCCCGGCGACATGGCGACGCGGATGCGCGTGGGCTACATGAGCCAGGCCTTTTCGCTCTATGAAGAGCTGACCGTGCGGCAAAATCTGGCGCTTCATGCCCGGCTCTATCGCATTCCTGCGCCGACCGTCGCGGCGGTGATCGCGCGCTCGCTCGAAGAATTCGCGCTGGATGACGTGGCCGATGCCTTGCCCGGTGCCTTGCCGCTCGGCATTCGTCAGCGGCTGCAATTGGCCGCAGCCTGTCTGCACCGGCCCGAAGTGCTGATTCTCGATGAGCCGACCTCGGGGGTCGATCCGGCGGCGCGCGACATGTTCTGGCGCCATCTCGTGCGGCTGTCGCGCGAGGATCAGGTGACGATTTTCGTTTCGACTCACTTCATGAACGAGGCCGAGCGCTGCGACCGCATCTCGCTGATGCATCGCGGGCGGGTGCTGGCAATGGGGCGCCCGGCCGATCTGGTGCGCGAACAACATGCCGCCAATCTGGAAGACGCGTTCATCGCCGTGCTGGAAGTTGCCGAAGGGATCGATCCCGCCGCACCGACGGCGCCTTCGACTGCCGCGCTGTCGGCGGATCGCCCTGCGCGCGGAGCTCTGTTCGGCTGGCTGGCGTTTGTCTGGGCCTTTGCCTTGCGTGAGGCGCTTGAGCTGTGGCGCGATCCGGTGCGGCTCGGCTTTGCGCTGATCGGCCCGCTCGTGCTGGCAGCGACGGCCAGTTTTGCCATTTCGTTCGACGTATCCGACATCCGCCTCATGGTGATCGATCACGACCGCAGCGCATCGAGCCGCGACCTCGTGCGCCATTTTCAGGGGTCGCGCTCGTTTCGCGTGATCGAGCCCGCCGGTGCTGCCGATCCCGATTCGGCCATGATCAGCGGCAAGGCGCAAGCCACGCTCGACATCCCGCCCGGATTCGGGCGCGATCTGGCCGCCGGGCGCCACCCCGAAGTGGGCATGGCCTTTGACGGAAGCAGCCCGTTCGTCGGGTCGAATGCGCAGGCTTTCGCGCAAATGATTCTGCTCGGCTATGAATTCGAGGCGCTGTCGGCCCATCCCGAAGCCGTGGCTGCCGATCCGCATCTGGCGCCGCTGGCCGGGATGCTGGCGGGGAGCGGCGGTGGGCTGCCGCTCGGCATCGCGCCGCGCTTTGTCTACAATCAGGAATTTCGCAGCATCTATGCCATGGCGCCGGGCGTGCTGATGCTGGCGATGATCCTGTTTCCCGCGATGCTGACCGCGCTGGGCGTCGTGCGCGAAAAGGAAATCGGCTCGATCATCAATCTTTATGCCTCGCCCGCCGGATCGGGCGCGTTCCTGATCGGAAAGCAGGCGCCCTATGTCGTGGTCGGCATGGCCAGTTTCGCCAGCCTTGTCGTGTTGAGCGTCGTCGTGCTCGGTGTCCCGCTCAAGGGTTCGCTGCTTGCGCTCGCGGCGGGTGGCATGCTGTTCACGCTGGCCTCGACGGGGCTTGGGCTGATGATCTCGGCCTTTGTGCGCAGCCAGATTTCGGCGATGTTTGCCACGGCGCTGCTCTGCCTCATTCCGTCGGTCAATTTTTCCGGGTTGCTCTATCCGGTTTCGACGCTGGACGGCGCGTCGTACTGGGTCGGGCTCTGTTTCCCGTCGGGGTGGTTTCAGATCATCAGCCTGGGCACGTTTACCAAAGGGCTGGGGGTGCTGAGCTTTGCCCGGCCTTACGCCGTGCTGTCGGCTTTTGCGCTCGGCTTTCTCGTCGCCGCGCAAGTCAGCCTGAGGAAACAGGCGGCATGATGCTGTGGCTTTCCAATGTCTGGACGCTTGCGGCCAAGGAGCTGCGCAGCCTGCTGATGGATCGCGTGCTGGTTGCGTTGATCCTGTTTGCCTTCAGCGTGGCGGTCCTGCTGGTCGCGCAAGGGGTCAAGGCCGAAGTCGCCAATGCGACGGTGGGGATCATCGATGCCGATCGCTCGGAGCTGTCGCTGCGGCTGCGCGATGCGTTTCGCCCGCCCTATTTCAAGACGCCGCGCGATATTGCCCGTGCCGATGTCGCGCCTGCGATGGATGCCGGGCGGATCATTTTCGTGATCGAGATTCCGCCGCGATTCCAGGCCGACCTGATCGCCGGGCGCAGCCCCGAAGTGCAGGTTCTGGTCGACGCCACGGCGATGACGCAGGCCGGGCTTGGTGCCTCCTATATCCAGCAGATCGTCGCCGACGAAGCGCTCGAATTCCTCCATGCACGGGGCTTGCTCCCCGCCGCGCCCGTGGGCGTGGTCAGTCATATCCGCTTCAACCCCAATGCGACGTCATCGTGGTATACCTCGGTCATGCTGATCGTCATCGATGTCACCGTGCTGGCGATCATTCTGGTCGGCGCGGCGGTGATCCGCGAACGCGAACACGGCACGATCGAACATCTTCTGGTCATGCCGGTCCGCGCGAGCGAGATCGCCTTTGCCAAGATCCTGGCCAATGGGCTGGTCATCTTCGTCGCCGCGTTTGGATCGCTGATTCTGGTGGTGCATGGCCTGTCGGGCGTGCCGCTGGCGGGCTCGCTCTGGCTGTTTGCCGGGGCGATGACGCTCTATCTGTTTGCGGTCACGGCGCTGGGCGTGTTCATGGCGACACTGGCCTCGTCGATGCCGCAATTCGGGATGCTGTCGGTGCCGGTCTATGCCATCGCCTATCTCCTGTCGGGCGCGGCGACGCCGATCGAATCGATGCCGCCCGATCTGCAGGTCGTGGCCCGCGTCCTGCCCACGACGCAGTTTGTCACGCTGTCGCAGGCGATCCTCTATCGCGGCGCCGGGATTGCCGCCGTCTGGCCGCAGATCCTGGCGATTACGGCCTGGGGCAGCCTGTTTGTCGGCCTTGCGCTGCAGCGCTTTCGCGCCATGCTCGCGCGTCAGGGATGATTGTCATGAAACGCTCCATCGCCCTTATCGCCGCCGCCTCGCTGGCAGGCTGTGTCTCCGTGCCGACGACAGAGCCGCATCGCGTGCCGGTCGTGCCGCCCGCCGCCTTTGTCGCGGCCGCACCCGAAGTGCCGCTCGATCGCTGGTGGACGGCATGGGGCGATCCTGCGCTCGATCGGCTGGTCGAGCGCGCGCTCGCCGCCAATCAGGATCTGCGCCTTGCCGCCGATCGGGTGCGCATGGCGCGGGCGATGGCGGCCGTCGCCGAATCCGCGCTCTATCCGACGATTGCCGCAGGCGGCGCGGCCTGGGTCAGCGGCGGCAGCGGCACGATCAACGGCGAGCTGGGGCAGATTCTTTCGGCCTATCCCGGCAGCGCGACGGGCAGTGTCGGCAATGGGCAGATCCTCGGGCTTGGCGCGGCATGGGATCCCGACGTGTTTGGCGGGCGCCATGCCGATCGCGATGCGGCGCGCGCGATCGTGCTGGCCGCGTCCGACATCGCGGCGGGCATGCGGATCATGATCGCCGCCGATGTGGTTGAAAACTGGCAGCAGACGGCGGGGCTCAAGCGGCGGCTTGCCCTGCTCGATCAGGGGATCGCCAGCGCGGACGCGCTGATCGGCTATGTCCGCGCGCGGATGGCGGCGGGCCAGACCGATGCCGCCGCGCTTGCCCATGCCGAGGCGGCGCGCGCGCGGATCGCGGCGCAGCGGCCCGCGCTGGTCGAACTGATCGCCATTCGCCAGCGGCGGCTGGCCGTGCTGGCGGGCGATCTGCCCGAAGCGGCGGTCGATGTGCCCGCCGACAGCGGTATCGTGATTCCCCCGGCGCCCGGCGGCGGCCTCCCGGCGGCGGTGCTCGCGCGGCGGCCCGATGTGCGCGCGGCAGAGGCGGGCGTTATCGCGGCGGCGGCGCATCTCAAGAGCCTGGAAAGCGATCTCAAGCCGCATTTCACGATTGTCCTGGGCGATGGCGAGGGGCACATCGGGCTGACCGGCATTCCGGGGTACGACGGGCATATGGCTGTCGCCGGGATCGGCGGTTCGGTGCCGCTGTTCAATGCCGGGCGGCTGCGCGCGCGGGTCGTCGGCGGCGATGCGGAGCTTGATGCGATGATGGCGGTCGCCGACCGCGCGACATTGGGCGCGCTCGAAGATGTCGAAGCGGCCGGCAGCCTGCGCCATGGTGCCGACCTTGCCCATGGCGTGCGCGAAACCGCGCGGATCGCCGCCGATCGTCAGACCAGCGTGACCGATGCCTTGTTCCGCGCCGGGCGCCGCACGCTGGGCGATGTGCTGGAAGCGCGGCTCGCCGCGATCGCCGATGCCGACAGTGTCGAACAGGCGCGGATCGCCCAAGGCTCGGCCACAGTGCAGTTCTATCGCGCGCTGGGTGGCGGCTGGGATGTGCCGCCGGTCAGGAAAGGCCCATCAGCGCCTTGATCGCCTTCACCGCTGCGGCGTTGAGCGACATCGCTTCGGCTTCGCTCGCGCCTTCGGTGTAACAGCGCAATTCGGGCGCATTGCCCGATCCGCGCAAGTGGATCACGCCGCCACCGGCAAAGTGCGTGCGCACACCGTCGGTATGGTCGATCGATTGCGCGGCTCCGGCAAAATCGCCGAACAGGCTGGTTTGCAGCGCGATCTGCGCCGCCGCATCACCCGCAGTCAGCTGCCCGAACAGTTTGGCACTGGCTTCGGGCGGAAACGGAATGATCCGGTCGGAATAAGTAAACCGCTGCGGCAAGTCGGCCAGTTGCGCCGAAACGCCGGGCGCCCTGGCGGCCAGCACTTCGAGCATCGGCAGCACCGCGTCGCGCGTCGGCAAGGCCACTGTCGGCCCCGCCTTGCCGGGGATGGCGCTGCCCAGCAGAAAGCCGCCATTGGCTTCATAGCCGACCACGCAGGCCGATCCGGCGGCCAGCTCGGCCTGCATCGCGCTGATCACATAGGGCGATCCGATGCGCGTGCGCACCACTTTGGCAAAGCGGTGCGACACTTCGACGGCGGTATTGCTGCTGACCGGGGTGACCACGCTGGTCGCGCCGACCGCGCTCGCGCACAGAATGCCCAGCACATCGCCGCGCAGCCATTTGCCGGTTTCATCGGCAATCAGCGGGCGGTCGGAATCGCCGTCGGTCGAAACGATCGCGTCGAAATGATACTGCGCGGCCCATTCGCGCGCCAGCGCCACGTCTTCGGGCCGGATCGCTTCGGTATCGACCGGGACGAACACTTCGGAACGGCCCAGCAGCTCGATCTCGGCGCCCAGCCCGACCAGAATCCGCGCGAGAATGTCGCGGCCGACTGCCGAATGCTGATAGACGCCGACGCGCTTGCCCGACAGGGCGCCTGCGCCGAAATGGTCGATATAGCGCTGCACATAGGGGTTTTCCGCGTCGCTGACCGGGGGCAGCGTTTCGGTTTCGACCAGCATGCCCGCCGCATCGAAGCGGCCGCCGTCCAGATCGACGATTTGTCGGCTCATCCCGGCTTCGTCTTCCTTGAGCACTTCGCCTGCCGAGCGATAGAATTTGATGCCGTTGCGGTCGGCCGGGATATGGCTGCCGGTGACCATCAGCGAGGGAATGCCGCGCGCAAAGGAAAACAGCGCCAGAGCCGGGGTCGGGACATAGCCGCAAAACACCGGAACCCCGCCCAGATCGCGTATCGCCCGCGCACAGGCGGCCAGGATGCGCGGCGAACTGGGGCGAAGATCGCCCGCCAGCGCCACTTCGCCGCCGGGCGAAAATTCGCCCTGTTCGGCCATATAACCCAGAAATCCGGCAGTATAGCCATAGCAGACCCGGTCGGTCATGGCTGTAACCAGCCCGCGCGCGCCGCTCGTGCCAAAGGCCACGCCGCATTCCAGCATCAGATCTTTTACCGTGATCGTCATCACTGCCTCTTTTTCTGGAATCGAGCCGGGTGGCCGCGTCGTTACGGGCCGCATATGGGCTTCATGGCGTGCGAATGCCAGCCCCGTTCGGCTCGATTGGGCCCGTATTTGCTGCGCTTTGGCAAGATGGGCCGGAATTGGTGCTAACCCGGCGCCGCCGTCATGCGCGCAAAGGCCTGCAAAATCGCGCCCGGCGCGGCGCCAGACCCCGTCTGGCCGGTCGGAAGCGGAGCCGCTTGCGGTTTTTTGCAGGCGCCTGGCCCCGCATTGTCGCCTTTGACGATTATCTGCAGGGGCAAGACATGGCGCTGGGCGCAAAGGGACCAAGGGTCGCGATCATCCATTACTGGCTGGTCGGCATGCGCGGCGGCGAACGCGTGCTCGAACGCTTGTTGCGGCTCTATCCCGGCGCCGACATCTTTACCCATGTCGTGCGCCCCGATCGGCTGTCCGACACGATCCGCGCGCATCGTATCCAGACCACGTTCATTGCCAGATTGCCCGGCGCGCAGCGGTTTTATCAGCATTACCTGCCGCTGATGCCGATGGCGCTCGAAGCGCTGGATTTGCGCGGATACGATCTGGTGATCAGCAGCGAGGCGGGCCCGGCCAAAGGCGTGATCGCGCCGCCCGATGCGTTTCATCTGTGTTATTGCCATTCGCCGATGCGCTATTTGTGGGATCATTTTCACGATTATCACGCGCGCGCGGGCTGGCTGACCAAACGGGTCATGCCGCCGATGTTTCACCGCCTGCGCCAATGGGATGCGATCTCGGCGCAGCGGCCCGACCGGGTCCTGGCCAACAGCGCGTTCATCGCCCGGCGCATCCGCAAATCGTGGGGCCGCGACGCGGCGGTGGTCCATCCGCCGATCGATGTGGCGCGGTTCGGCCCGTCGGACACGGTGGACGGGCCTTACTTGTGGGTCGGGCAGATGACCCCCTACAAGCGGGCCGATCTGGTGGTCGATGCCTTTGCCCGGCTTGGCCTGCCGCTGCTGATGGTCGGCACCGGCGAAATGGCCGCCGATGTCGCGCGCCGCGCCACGCCCAACGTGACGATCGTCCCCCGGCTCGATTTCGCCGCGCTGACCCGTGCTTATGCGCAATGCCGCGCGCTGATTTTTCCGGCGGAAGAGGATTTCGGCATGATCCCGGTCGAAGCCAACGCCTCGGGCCGCCCGGTGATCGCCTATGCCGGCGGTGGCGCGCGCGAAACGGTGATCGACGGTGAGACCGGCCTGTTCTTCGACGAGCAATCGGTCGAATCGCTGATCGACGCGGTCGAACGCTGCGAAGCGTGGCTGAGCGACTTTTCCCCCGCCGCCGCGCTGGCCAACGCCCGCCGCTTCGCCCCCGAAGTGTTCGACGCGGGCATCCGCGCCGCCGTCGCGCAAGGGTTGGGCCTCGAGACCGACTTGCGCGACGTAAGCAGCCCGATCCGCCGCATCGGCTAGCGGGTACAGCGCGGCGGGGGCCTTTCGATCATGGGCAATAGGTGTATTGCGCAAGCATATTCCTCGCGCAGATGAGCCAAGAAAAACTTGCAAAACACACACATGTCACCCCGATTGAACCGGCTGCACACCGCTGTGCTCGACATCGTCGCGATGATGAACGGCCCGGAACGTGACGCGGTGCTGACCCGCGAAGCGGGGATCGCGCTTGATCGCGCGCTGTTTCCGCTGCTGGTCCTGACCGGCAGACTGGGCCCGATCGGCGTGAGGGATCTGGCCGACCGGGTGGGCCGCGATCACACCACCGTCAGCCGCCAACTCGCCCGGATGGAAACGCAGGGCCTGATCGCCCGCGTCGTCGACGCCACCGACCGCCGCCGCCGCGCCTGTGTGTTGACGACGCCCGGGCAGGCTATGGTCGCCTGTATCGATTCCGCCCGCGAACGCCTGCTCCGCCGCGGCTTTGCCGACTGGACCGAAACCGACATCGACGCCCTCGTCCGCCTCACCACCCAATTCGCCGCCGCCATGCGTCGCGCCCAATCAGAAGACGACGAAAGCGCTGCCGGGGATGCCCAAGTCGCTAATAGACTGCTAACTTGAGTCGCAGCGTCACGTCGGCGTAACACCGCCCTTCCTAAGTAATTTAGCCGCTACACGAAAAAGATCAGGCATATCGTAGCGACCATCTGAGCGGCGACTTAACACACCCATCTTAAGTAGTTTTAAGATCAGTTTTCGGTCGGAATCGCCTTCTTGGCTGACCTGGATGGGTGGAAGAAAGCGTCGTTCGGCTGCCCCCGCCATAACGGCCTGAATTGTGCCTGTCTCCGCCCACCGGTCCACGATCATTTCTTCCGTGCAAGGCACTTGGAGGCGCGCAAGCGGTGCGAGCACGCGCTTGATCCACTTGTATTCTGTAGCAAGCTGATCGAGTCTGACTTTTGACGCTTCCTGCAATCCAAACTTGATACCCTCGGCATTGATGGCGTGTATGGGCGATGGTGGTTCGAAGCGGGCCGCTGCATGCAGCAAGACCAGAAAGCTGCGCGGCGTCACCTCACCGTGACCGTCAGCCAGATGGTTCGGAGGCCAGTCGTAGGTTCGCCCCTTCTTGTTGGTGCGCCCCATGTAGGCTCCTGCAAAAAGCTCGAAAGCTCTGAGTTGCGCAGACCGATTGTGGCTGAGCGCCCATCGACGAATCGAATGAAGGCCGTCCGGCGCTAACGGCAGATTGGCCCGGCGAAGGAGTTCGTCAAGAGCATCTCTAGTCGGGCTTCCTGCTAAGGCCAGCCTTGCGAAGAGCATCCCATAGAGGTTCGTTTTCGTCCACCGGAGGGTGGTCGCGCCAGCCAGCATCTTCGGAAGTTCAATGAACCTGAGGCCGAGTTCGTCCATCTGGTCCGGACGCATGAAGAGTTTGGCGCGAACGGAACGGAACCCGCGAACACTCCAAGCGACCTGCAGGAGGGAATCCGTCAGATCTCGGAGGCGGGACCAATCGAGCGCAAGCCCGTCCAGGGCGTCGAAGATCACGACCGCAGTCTGATCACGGTCGCGCAGCTTTGCGTCCGCAGCGGACATGGCCTCCTCCCAGTCTTCGGGATCTGCATAGCGAGTCATCATCGCGCCGATACGCTCAGGGGTAGAATCGGGGTCGAGAGCGATGTGTGCAGCGCGAAGCAAGACGCAGCGCCATAGGAGCGGGCCTAGCCGACGCTCCTCCCCATCGGGTATCCGTGCGTCAACAGTCTCTTGGCTTACGGAGCTGTCGCCGGTCTGACCGGTATAGCCCGGGGTAACCCGCATTCGCTGAAAGTTTATGTTCGGGAAGGCCTCACTCGCGACCGCTCTAGTGTCGTCGTACAGAAGTACCCCTGCCCAGAAGCTCTTGCCAACGCCGCGTGCGCCGAGAACGATGGTCGTGTCCGGATCAAGCGCCCCGACATGTTGTTCCGGCGCGAAGATATTTGAAGGAACAGGGCGGTCGACTCCCGTCGCCGTCGTTGCGGCACTGGAATCCAAGTCTGCAAGAGCAGATCGCAAGGCCTCGAAGGATGCAGTCGTGATTATCATTCGTCAGGCCCGATCACTATACGCTCTGCCCATTCGAGCAGGCGACCGAACGTCGCCGAGAACACCTCGGAGTTGAGAAGTTCGGGCTGTCTGATCGGATCGAAGCCGCTGTAGCGTGCATCGTCGAGGATTGGGATCACAGGGGTATCGTCACTGAGAATCTCATCGACATCAGGACCGCCGTCGCCCCATTCGACATCGAAGTCGTTTGCAGTGAGTTCCACAGCTTCGGCGTCGCCTATCGAACCGGGGTTGAATACCGCGAGCAGATCGCGGAAGCGGCGCGCTGCGTCGAGTTGATCTGCCTGGGTAACCGGCGCCTTCGCGTGAACGAACTGGAGGCGCTCGATCCAGGCATCGAGTCCTCGTGGTCTTCGCGAGGCGAGATGCGCCATCAAGAGCCTGTAACCTTGGAACGTCTGGGGCTCGTCGATGCCAAACAGCAGCGTTTCTGCCCCGAGACCGAGCAGCACCGCAGCTGTGGTCTCGTGCAGTCCTGCGCGCGCATCAATCAACGTCACGTCGTATGACCCGGCAGCTTCGAGCCTTGCGACCATTTCTTGGACCTGCGCGGTAAAGGATATGGTGCCTGCAGACGTCACGTCTTCAAGGTAAGCGCGGGCTATTTTTCCGAGCCCTCCGGCAGGCTGATCGAGCGTAGCACGCCCGAACGCAGGCACGACGGTTACCTGTGCTCCTCCTCCGCCAAGCGCTGACTTAGCCGCCACATTTGCGAGGAAGTCATCGTCGATGAGGGAGATTCCATTTTCTACCAAATAGTCGAGAGAGCCGAACGCTGGGAGAGCGCTTTCGCTTAGCAGCATGGAGCCAATCCCGGGCGCTTCGAGATCAAGATCGATAGCGAGAACTCGGAAGCCTCGCGCAGAGAGATGGGCGGCGGTCACTGTCAATGCGGTCGATCGACCGACACCGCCCTTCAAGCTTGCGAACGCAACGCGCTTGGCGCTTTGTAATAGTGCTGGCGGGAGCAACCAATCCGCGCCGACCATCCTTCGGTCAATGAACCTTATGATCCTCCTGCCGACTTGGATGTTGGCGAAGTCTTGCGCCTCTAACAGGCGACGGGATCCCGTTCCTGATCGATCTCGGACCCCTCCGTCGTTCCTCGCATAGGGACCAATGGCTGTTACAACGGCGCTCGTGAGGTCTTCGAGCGCCTTATCCGTTAGCTCATCGTCAATCACGACCGACAGATAACCAGCGGCGTCGCGCAAGAAAACGGATCGCTCGAGGACATTATCGCCGACAATATCAGCGACGATCCGGACAAGTTCGGGAAGGCTATCGTCGAAGCGAATCGTCATGTCATATTTCCTGAAGTATGTCCTTGGCGTTCTGCTTCCATCTTTCGACTAAGGCTGTCGTTAAGGCTTTCCCGTCCGATTAGCGCATTGTAACGTCCCAGTCCTGCATGAACGACGCGTCTTCTGTAAATTTGCGCATGTCCTTGTGACGGCGAGCGTGCTCGTCATCCCGCAGCAGGGTCTTTAGCGCGCCAAAGTGGGCGAAGTAGGGATTGTCGGCACTCCGAGGCTCCTTTGCGCCCGGCACACCGAGATCAATCATCAATTGCTTCATAGCGCATTCGGCAGCGAGTCCGAACAGATAGCCGGCAACATCCTTCCGATTATCAGGGAGGGCTTCTGCAGCCTCGTTGTGACGGAACGCCGCTTCACGCATTTTAGCATCGTATTTTTTAGCCACAAGCGCTCCCCTTGATAGATCTCAGATGGCAGCATAAGCAATCGTTCGCAATGGGTTGTGAGTGTAGCGAGCGCACGTTTATTCGCGTAAACGCCGGGGTCAAGGTTACGCTAGTGCGATCTTGGCACCTTGCGCGCGAGCCGAAGGACTTGCGGTCATGCAGGACAATAATTTAAGTTCCTCTCCGCAAAAATTAGGCGAATGGGCGCCAGTTAGGCAGCTAGCAGGCTGCTGAAAAACGTGCCCATGGCGCGGCGATGAACGTTGTTTCGTCGCCGTTGTCGTATGCGATTTCGCCTTCGAGGCAGCCATCGTCGCGCAGATCGGCCCACCCAATCCACGCATCAATCCGTCCCAGCGGTTACAAACCTTGGGTATCGAATCATGTCAGGGCGTCAAATGGAAGGGGTTTTTCAGCAGCCTGCTAAGGTTTGGTGGCGCACCAAAGGAGATATTCCGGTCAGTTCGCAATCGCCGTCGCCCAATCCCTATAGCCCCCATCAAATCGCCAGCAGTTCCTCGATCAGGCGTTCGGTGGCGGCGTGCCAGGTGAAGCGGGCGGATTGGGTTTGGCCGGTGGTGATCAGGTGGTGGCGCAAGGCGGGGTCTTCGCCGAGGCGGAGGATGGCCTTGATCCAGGGGGCGGGGTCGGTGGGGTCGGCGTAGAGTGCGGCGTCGCCGCAGACTTCGGGCAGGGCTCCGGCCTTGGCGACGATCGCGGGGCAGCCGGATTGCATCGCTTCGAGCGGGGGCAGGCCGAACCCTTCCGTGGATGAAGGGAACGCCATGCAGCGGGCGGTGGTGAACAGCGCGGCGAGTTCGCTGTCGTTGATGCGCCCGGCAAAGCGCACGTTGTCGGGCACGGCATGGCCGGCGGTGCGAAAGGCCTCGGCGCCTTGCGCACCGAACAGGACCAGCGTCATGTCGGCAAGCGCGGGATCGGCGAAAGCGCGCAGCAGCATCGGGATGTTCTTGTGCGCCTGGGTATTGGCCAGCGAGATGACGAAGCGATCCGGTTGCAGGCCGAGGCGGTCGAGAATGGCCCCGTCTGGCTGCGCCTTGCCGATATGATCGATGCCGTTGTGAATGACGCGGATGGCTTCATCGGGCGCCACGCCAAAGCGGACCAGTTGGGCCCGCGAAAATTCCGAAACGGTCAGGATGCGGCGGTGGCGATGGCCGAGGATTCCCTGCTGGAATCGATACCAGGCGCGAAACGAGGGGCTATAGCTTTCGGGCGTGATGTGGATTTGTGCATCGTGGATCATCGTGACCGAATTGGCGGCGGCCATCACGCCGACATTGCACAAGCTGAGAATCATCGTCCCGCGCGCCATCAGCGGCAGAGTCACTTGTTCCCACACGCGTCCGCCCAGCGGGCCGACCACGCGATAGGGCACGCCCAGCGCCGCAGCGCCGTCGCGCGCGCCGGGCGGAACCCACAGTTCAAAGGCGATCCGCTGCGCCAGCGGGCGCCCTTCCTGCGTCAATGCAGGGCCCTGTGTCAGCGCGAAGCATTGGCGCGTCAACTCTTCGGCCACACGGTGAACCCCGGTGGAACCGCCGAGCAGAAACCTGCCGTTGATGATGACCTTGCGCGGGTACACCAAGAATCCTTGCTCCGGCGTCGAATGCGGTTGCGAAATGGCGTTGGTCGACTGGCCTGTTCGCGATCTTTGTCGGGCGCTCTGGTTCAGGCAATCGCGAGTTCGACCATTATCGAGGGGACTGGGGCCGGATTGCTCCGCTTCGCAGAGGGCCCCGCTGCGCGCAGTTCATGCAGGCCGCGATGCGCGCGTCGGGGGGCGGCCTCGCGACTCGGGGGCGCGGGAAGGGTTCAATATCGCGGCTTCGGCGATTGCCCGGCGGGGCCTGCCGGGGTCAGTTGGGCCGGTGAAACTGGAAGCGATCGACAGTACGGCGGCGGGCCTGCGCCTGACCGCACCTTTGCGCGACGGGCGGCGCGTGCCCAAAACCGGCCCGGCAAGAACGGGATTACGCGCGCGGGCGATGGGGGCTGGCGGGCTGGCATTGGCCCGGATCGCCGCGCAGGCGATGCAGTTCGCGCTGTTTCTCTATGCCGCGCGGGTGCTGACGACCGCCGATTTCGGGGTGTTCAGCCTGGCCTTTGCGATCATTGTCGGGCTGACCGTGCTGGCCGAGGCGGGCTGGCGCGAATGGGTGCTTTGCGCGCCGACGCCGCGCCAGATCGATGAGGCGGGCGCGGCGGCGCTGATGACCGGGGCCGTGATCGCGGTGCTGGGCATGGCCCTGATCGCGCTGGGTCGGCATCTGGGGTTCGCTCCGGAATTGGCGATGATGGCGGGCCTGTTGCTGCCGTGGGTCGTCGCGCGACCGCTGGTTTCGGTGCAGATGGGGGTGCTGACGCGCGCCGGGCGGCTGCGCCACATGGCCGTTGTGCAATGGCTGTGCGAGGCAGCGGGTTTTGTCGCGGGCGTCGCGCTGTTGCATCACGGCGCCGGGCTGGCGGCGCTGGCCTGGGCGAAACTGGCGCTGCTCGGCGTCGAACTGGGCGGCTATACGCTCGGGGCGGGTCGGCTTGGCCTTGCCGTGCCGCGGGCTGCGGGGCTGGGCGAGATGACTCGCTTTTCGTGGCACATTCTGGCGGCGCGGGTGCTGACCTATCTTCAGGGCAATCTGACGACGCTGGTTATCGGCGCGGCGTTTTCGCCCGCGCTGGTCGGGCTCTATCGCGCGGCGATGCGGCTGGGCGGGACGGCGCAGGAAGTGATCCGCGAACCGGCGCGCGCGGTCGGCTGGTCGTGGTTGCGCGCCGCGCTCGATCGCGACAACGGCTCGGGCGCGATGCACCTGTCGCGAGGGGCTGCGGCGGTTCCCTTGCGGCTCCATGCCACGGCGCATCAGTTTCTCGATGTCGCGGTCACCGTGGGGGCCGCGCTGTTTGTCGTGCTCGCGCTTGAATCGACCGGCGTGGTGCGGCTGCTGCTCGGGGCGCGCTGGTCGGACGCGGCGGGGCTGGTCATGGTCTTGTCGCTGGGGATGATCGCCCGGCTGCCGCAGGCGCTGGCCGAGCCGCTGTTCCCGCTGATCGGCAAGGCCTGGCTGACCCGGCGTCAGGCGCTGTTGACGGCGGGGGCGGGGCTCGGCTGCTTTCTGCTCGCGCTGCCGTTCGGGATCATGGCGGTGGCGCTGGGCGACATGATTGCCGCCCTGCTCATGCTGGGGCCGCTGCTGTTTTATCTCGTGGCCGAGGGCGGGCTGTCGCTGCGGCTGGCGCTGCGTCCGTTTGCGCTGGCGCTGGTCTCGGGGCTGGGCTGCGCCGGGGTCGCGCTGATGCTGGCGCCGGCCGGTCAGGATGCCGGGTTTGCCGCGATCTTCATGCTCATGCGCAATTCGCTCGCGCTCGGCGCGGTCTTTGTCGCGATCCAGCTGGCCTTGCGCCGCCTGATGCCCGCGCACCTGTTTTTCCGTTCCTTTCCCGTTTTCAAGACCAAGGAGACAGTCCGATGACCCATGCGCCAGATCATTTGCGCGTCGCGGTGATCATTGCATCGACCGGGCGCCCCGAATGCGTGGCATCGGTAATCCGCGACCTTTCGCGCCAGACTCAGGCGCCCTCGCGGATCGTCTTGTCGGTTGCGGCAGAGCGTGATTTGCCGCCCGCGCATTTGCGCAAGGGCTGCGAGGTGGTCATCGCGCGGCGCGGTCTGCCGGCGCAGCGCAATGCCGGGCTCGATCATCTGGCCGGAGACGGCGATGTGGTGGTGTTTTTCGACGATGATTTCGTGCCTTCGCGCCATGGCGTGGCCGGGATCGGGCGGTTGTTTGCCGATCATCCCGATGTGGTCGGCGCGACGGGCGTGGTTCTGGCCGACGGGATCAAGACGCCGGGCATTCCCTATACCCGCGCCGAAGCGATCGTTGCCGCGCATGACCGCAAGGCGCTCCGCACGCCCGCCAGACTGCGCGACGTGCCCGATCTTTACGGATGCAACATGGCCTTTCGCCTGTCCGCGCTCGATGGCCTGCGCTTTGACGAGCGGCTAAAACTCTATGGCTGGCAGGAAGATGTCGATCTGTCGGTGCAAGTCAGCCGACGCGGGCGCATGGTGGCCAGCGATGCCTTTGTCGGCGTACACCTGGGCACCAAATCGGGCCGTACATCGGGTGTGCGGCTGGGCTATTCGCAAGTTCAAAACCCGATTTATCTCTGGCGCAAGGGGACGATGCCGGGGGCCAAGGCCTGGCGGCTGATGATGCGCAATCTCGCCACCAATCATGTGCGCAGCCTCTGGCCAGAACCCTGGGTCGATCGGCTGGGCCGGGTGCGCGGCAACTGGATGGGCTTTGCCGACGTCATGCGCGGTCGGCTGACTCCCGAACGGATCGAAGACCTGTAACCAAAAAGAGGGGGGCGGATCGCTCCGCCCCCCGATCGCCCCGGCCATGAAAGGGCGGGGCTTTCCAGGGAAATGCGGCTGCCGACGGGAGAGGGGGCTAGGCGGCAGCCGACTGGAAAAACGGATAGTCCAGGGCGTTCAGAGCAGCTTCCAGGTGATCGGAACGGTGACTGTGGTTGGCCCGCCCGGAGGTGCCGGGACCTGCCCGGCACGCGTGGGCAGCGCCAAGGCTTCCTTGTCGAGCGTCGAAGAGCCGGAGGGGCTGACCAGTTCGGTGCGTTCGACCGCGCCGCTCGCGCTGATGAAGATCTTTACTTTGGCCGTACCTTCCTCGCCGCGCATTTGTGCGCTGCGTGGATAGGTCTGTTTGGCCGCGATGGTGCGCGCGACCGATTTGATCCAGTCGGCCGACTGCGCCGAGGCCGTTGTCGGGGCCAGGGTCAGGGCGGACATGCCGAGGGCGATG